>Ga0302242_1000509_pt1 | contig 38266 bp, 37 predicted proteins | sample AAG_UR_Lys_MG_FD_193510 | JGI IMG/M metagenome (GOLD analysis project Ga0302242, IMG submission 193510) | Enriched activated sludge microbial communities from anaerobic digester in WTTP, New Holstein, Wisconsin, United States - AAG_UR_Lys | ecosystem: Engineered > Bioreactor > Anaerobic >...
TTCTAACATTGGAGGTTTTTTTCTTGAAGCTAAAGCTTTTCAACCTCACCGGCATAGCCGGTGGTTATTTGTTCCTCGCTCCTTCGTCTCTCGGAACCAGCACTAAAGTACCAAAATAAAAAATCCGAAGTTCTTATGAACTCCGGATTTTGAGATTTTTTGGTTTAGTTGTCAAAGCGAAGAGAGTAGGTTTTCTTCCCGGTCTCGGGGTCTTCCTCGATTTCCATGGTGGCATTGTACTCTTCTAAATTTTCCATCACATGACAGGTGAAGGCATACTGGATGCTGAGGGCCAACGCTTCCATGAGAAAGGAGTCGGTAGCCAGTTTTATGGCAAGCTCGGGATCGGGCTCTTCGAAGACCGCCGAAATGGGCTGGCAGGCCATGGGTGCCGACATAATGGAGGCCAGTTTTTCTTCGTAGGCGTTGATGTTGCCCTTTTCTTTATCGTGAAGGGCTCCCAGGATAAAGGTATAGGAAGGGTGATAGGGGTTGCAATAAGATCGGCCGCCAGAAAAAGCAGGGAGAAGATAATTGCCTTCTCTGTCATAAACCCCGTCAACGGAAACTTCACGCCCCGGTACTTCGCAGACCCATACCCAGTCGTAATTGATAAAATCTCCGATTTCTTCCACCATCATGTTGTGTTGGGCTTCTGTGGGATAATCGTAGCAGGTGAATGTCACTTTTTCGCCAGTGTCTTCCATGACCACTCTTGTCTGCAGGCCGGGGCCCAAAGCTATTTTCATACAGACTTTGTCAAAAAGTTTTGGAAGGGGCATCACAAGGCCCTCGATCTGCCCGCGTCCCATGGCATCATCGGCGTTTAATTTTTCCTGCCACACCGGGGAAGCGGTAAATCGGGTTTCCGGTTTGCCTTTTTCCAGAGGTATTTCTATATTTCCCATTACTGTCGGGATCTCTAAAAGCAGAAGTTCATCCATGGCATCACATTCGGCCAGGGTGGGTTTTTGGAATTGCGTTTCTTTTTTCATAGTAAATAGCTCCTTGCTGAAACGAGGATTTTGTCTATGGGAAGTATACCATAATCATAGTTGCAAGGGAAAGATTCTTTATACAGACAGGGCGGTTTTCTTCTTGAAAAAGAACAAATGTTCTGATAAAATTTGTGTAGTGAAGTTCTTTTTGGATGTTGTCGGCTGTCGGAGCGGGGAAGGGGGCGCAGTTTTTGAGAACCATTTTTCATATTGATGCTAACAGCGCATATCTGAGCTGGACGGCAGCAGACATGCTGAGAAAGGGAGAAAACCTGGATATCCGTAATGTGCCGTCGGTGATTGCAGGAGATCCGAAGAACCGTCATGGAATCATTCTGGCAAAATCCCTGCCGGCAAAAAAGTTTGGGATCGTTACGGGAGAGAGTCTGGCAGAGGCCAGACGAAAATGCCCGAAACTTTTGGTGTTTCCACCGGATCACAAGCTTTACAGCCGTTACAGCGATGCGCTGTACGATCTTCTTTCCCAATATTCTCCCGTGATACAGCGTTACAGTGTGGATGAGTGTTTTTTGGATTATACAGCCTCGGAAAAGCTTTTCGGGCCGTCTTTGAAGGTTGCTCATGAGATAGGCACCAGGGCGAAAAAAGAGCTGGGCTTTACGGTGAATATAGGTGTTTCCTGCAACATGCTTCTGGCCAAGATGGGCTCGGAACTGGAAAAGCCGGACCGGGTGCATACCCTTTACCCGGAGGAGATGCCTCAAAAGATGTGGCCTCTTTCCGTTTCCGATCTGTTTATGGTGGGTAGGGCTACCGCACAAAAACTAAAAAAGATCAACATCATGACCATAGGTGATTTGGCCAATGCGGATCCTTCTCATATGAAATCTTTATTCAAAAGCCAAGGAGTGCTGATCTGGAATTTTGCCAACGGCATTGACAATGCCCCGGTGTTGGCTGAGGGTGAAGTGTCGCAAAAGGGGGTGGGGCACAGCATTACCACTTCTCACGATGTGGAAGACAGAAGGGAAGCCCACCGCATCCTGCTTTTTTTAACGGAAAAAGTGGGAACAAGGTTGCGGGACCTGAACAAAATGGCGGGAGTGGTGACTGTCTCTGTGAAGACTGCTGACTTTGCCCGGTATACTCATCAAATCCGTCTTTCCTCGCCTCTGGATACCACCTCTCAAATTTACGGATATGCCCGCAGATTGTTTGATGAGTGCTGGAAAGGTGAGCCCCTCCGGTTGTTGGGGGTATCCGTTTCCGAACTCTGCGGCCCGAATAACATCCAATTGTCCCTGTTTGAAAGTCCTGTCACAGAAAAAAATCAGAAAATAGACGAGACCGTGGACCTGATCTGTAAAAAATACGGTGCCGGAGTGATCCGAAGAGGGCGCTAATAGTTTTCTTTTACCCGTTTTATCAAAGCATCCATGGTGGTTCTTCCCGGGTTGATAATAGAGAGGACAGTCCTCCATCCATCTTCATAGCCCACCATTACCTTACAGCAAAAACCCTGACGGCAGCGGGCGGGAACGATTTTTGCCTCATATCCCTGACCTGTGATCAATTCTGCCGGAGGGGTACTCAAATTAAGCATAGCATAAGCTCCTTTTCGTGGTTGGTTTCTTAAGGTCATTATATCGGAAATCCGGGCATGTGCCAAGTAAAAATACTTTCCGTACTTTTTTGCATACTGTTTTTATCCTGTATTTCGATGGTATAATGATCCAATGGGGATTTCTCCATGAAAGGCGAATTAAGGGAGATGAAAAGTAATATGGAAAACAGACCAGTTATCGTGCTCGTTGAACATAATTCCATCGTCAAAGCCCGGATACGTGATATCCTTCAGGATCAGGAAGTCAAGATCCATGAGGCTTTTGACCGGACGGAGCTGATGGAGATCTTGAAATTTTATCACTACAATGTAGACCTGATTATTTCGGAAATCGATATCGATCCGGAGAATTTATTCAGCGGCATCGAGCTGATTCGTTTTGTGAAAAAAAAGAAAAGCAGCATTCCGGTCCTGATCCTTTCTTCCAATGGGAAAAAGGAAATAATCACCAGATGCCTCATGGAAGGGGCGGCAGATTATGTTTTAAAGCCATTTAATGACGAATATCTGAAAGAGAAGATACTAAAATACATCAACTTGGAGAGCCTGACAGAAAGCACGGTAATCAAACTGAATCTTAGAAATTACATCGAAAGCGAGATCTACAAGGCCCGCAAAGGCAAGTATCCTTTTTCTTTGCTCCTTGTGGTGTTCGACTCTCAAAATGAAGAAGGAGAAGAGTCTCCCCGGTATGAATTTTATCGCTACGCCGAAGCTTTGTACAAAGAATTAAAGTCCCTTCTTTGGGATTCGGACCTTTATGTGCAGCACGGGTTTCAAAGTCACCTGGGTTTTTTCCCTTTTTGCGATGCCAGCAACACCGAAACCCTCATCGAAAAATTCAAAGCTCGTTTTGAATCTTTTAAACACATAGAACCCTATATGATGTATTACAAAATCTCCTGCTCCGTTACCACTTATCCTGACGACGGGACCACGGCATCAGAGCTCCTTCGGGTCCTGGGCCAACGATCCAAAGGAAAAGAACTTCCGGACTTGTCCCAAGAGGAATGATTGAAACGTTTATTCTTTCTTCTTATCTTCCTGCTGTCTGGTAAGTTCATAGTAGTGATCCCACTGAAAACCGCAGTCGTTGCAGAGATACTGTCCGGCGGTTCCGGTCCCTGCGCAGCAGCATTTTACCACTGCCTTCCCCTGTGCGATCTGGGCTTTTACTTCCGGTATATAGGCGGCGCTGGAAGGCACTACTTTTACCACATTGGTGGATCCGCACTGATAACATTTCTTTTCCATAACGTTCTCCTTTCTTCTGGTGCAAGCTTGATATGACATTATACCCGGATACGGATGGATGCAATCGATGAATACTGCGACTTGTATGTTTTCGTTTTTTATCAAACGCTGCAAAGGGGTGAAAAGATGCCTAAAGTATTAAAAGCAGACGGAATGAACAAATGCATTGGGTGCTTCAGCTGTATGCTGGCTTGTGCGGCGATCAACAAAAAAAACCATTCGATTTCTAAAAGCGCTATCAAAATAAAGACAAGCGGAGGGCTGCAGGGCAGATTTCTCAGTGTTGTCTGTTTTGCCTGCACGGATGAGAGGGCCTGCATGGAGGCTTGTCCTTCGGGAGCTTTGAAAAAAAGGCCCGGAGGAGGCGTGCTCTTAAGCCCGGAGGAATGCATCGGCTGCAGGCAGTGTGTCAAGGCTTGCATTGTTGGGGGAGCATTTTTTGATGAAGACACGGAAAAACCTATTATTTGCAAGCATTGCAGCGTTTGCACCCGGTTTTGCCCACATGGATGTCTGAGAATGGAGGATGTCAGCAATGATCTATGAAGAGTATATCAAGGTGCTGTATATCGATTTGGAGCAGGAAAAGATTCGGGTGGAAAAAAGAAAGGATCTGACTGCATACTTGGGTAGTGTAGGGGTTGCCGCAAAACTATTGGAAGAAAATATGAAAGCGGAGTATCCGCCCCTGCATGAAGAGCAGCCGGCGGTTTTTGCCATCGGAGCGGCCTCCACCATTTTTCCGGTCATGACAAAGACTGTAGCGATGTTCATTTCTCCCTTAACCGGGGAATTAGGAGAAAGTTATGCAGGGGGCAGGATGGCGCTGGCCTTGTTTATGGCGGGCTATGATGCTTTTGTCATAACGGGAAAATCGAAAAAGGCATCCTATCTTTCCATCACGGGCAACAATGTGTATTTCAGGGATGCCAGGGCGTTCAAGGGCCTGAGTTCAAAGGAGATCGGCCGCTTTATCCGGGAAAGAGAGCCGGGGGGCGGGAAAAGAAGCATCCTAAGGATCGGCCCCGCCGGGGAAAACCTTGTAAGCTATGCCAGCGTCTGTGTGGATACCTACCGGCATTTTGGCCGCTTGGGACTGGGAGCTGTTTTGGGCAGCAAAAATGTAAAGGCGATCTCCATCACGGGGGACCGGAGCATTCCTATTAAAAATCCTAAAGAATATCTGAAAGTGTATCAGGACATTTATAAAAAGTGTACGGATACAGAAATCATGTCAAAATACCATGACGCAGGGACTCCCATCAACATCGAGCCACTCAACGTGGGGGGCGGCCTGCCGACTTTAAATCTTCAAAAGAACACCTTTGACCAGGCAGAAGAAATCTCCGGAGAGACCTTTGCGGAGAAAAACCTTATCCGCAAAATGGCTTGCACGGGCTGCCCGGTGGGCTGCATCCATATCGGACAGTTTCGGAAAGAATTCGACAAAGGCCACGAATACGAGGCCATCAGTGTAGGCTATGATTACGAACTGATTTTTTCCCTGGGAAGTTTTATTGGGGTGGATACTACCGAAGAGATCCTGGAACTGATCGATGCCGTTGAGGAGATGGGTATGGATGCCATGTCAACGGGAGTCGTCCTGGGTTGGGCCACCGAGGCCTATGCAAAGCAATTGGTCGGGATAGAAGAAACATTGCTCCCTCTGGAGTTTGGCAACACGGAGAACTACTTAAAAGCCATAGAGTATATTGCTCTTCGCACAAATGAATTTTACGATGCTCTGGCCAGGGGAGTCTACGAAGCGGCCGAAAAATACGGCGGGAAAGATTTTGCCATGTCCATAGGGAAAAACGAAATGGCAGGGTATCATACGGGTTACGGCGCTTTGGTGGGCGCTGCTGTGGGGGCAAGACATTCCCATTTGTGCAACGGCGGCTACTCCCTGGACCAAAGCATGAAAGAATTTGACAAAGAGAAGATAGTAGAAAGCCTGTTCAAAGAGGAGATAGAGCGCTGCATGCTGAATTCTCTGGGGATTTGTCTCTTTGCCCGAAAAATTTACGATCGAAACACCATCCTTCCTGCTCTGAACGTACTGGGATATTCCTTCAGTGATGAAGAATTAACAGCTCTGGGGGAGAGGATCTTTCGGACAAAACTTAGGATCAAAAAAGCACTGGGCTTTGAACTTAAGGATGTGTATCTGCCCAAAAGATTTTTTGCCACACCAAGTATGAACGGTATTATGGAGGAAACCGCAGCATATGAGTTGGTGGAAGGATTTCAGCGAAAATGCGAGGAATTGCTGGCGGGGGAGGAAGAGATATGAAACTTCAGACAGTATCTGAAGAAATACACAAACCAAAAGGCGATCCCCATTAATTTAAAACCGTCTTCAAGCAAATGCTCCAGAAAATCGCCCTCTGAGAGGCTGGTGACTGCGGCAGCCACGTCCACACCAAGGGATGCGGCAAGGAAAAAAAGGGAAAATAGCAAAATTACGTATTCGGAACGCAATATTGTTTTTCGGAAGCCAACCAGATACAATATGGCAGTGATCCCGTAGATCCCATAGATCACTTCTTCCGGAATATGCAAAAAAGTGGGATAAAAATATTCGTGGAACAAAAACAGATCATCCACCAACAGTCCTCCTGAAAGCAAACCTGAGGCCAGAAGGAACAGAGAATGATCTTTTTTGTTTGCGTTTTTTCGGCAATAACAATAACCGAAAAAGCAGATAGCTGTGGTTGCACACCAAAGCAGGATCCCAAAATGGGAAAGACATCCGATATAGACGGGGAATCCAACGATGGAGGAAGGGTCCCGGGTCAGATGGGAAAAAGGGACCCCTGTGTGTCGGCTGGCTGCGAGGAAGATGCCCAAAATACCTGCAACAGAAAGAAATGTGAGGCCTATTACAGGGACGCTTTTTTTAAGATCTTCGTATTTTATCATCCGTATCAACCTCCGTCCAACGAAAACAGGCACAAGGATAGTGTTTTTATACCCGGATCGTTGGATGATATGCATAAATCTGGACGGAGTATTTTGGCGAAAAGTAAAGAATGCCGATTGCAGCTAAAAATGGTATGATAAGAAAAAGAATTCCATGAAACAGGAGAAGAGAAATATGCTGCTGACTGCAGAAAACATAAGCAAGAGCTATACGGAAAAACCACTGCTTTCAAAGATCACACTTTATGTAAACGAAGGGGATAAAATCGGAGTCATCGGGATCAATGGAACGGGGAAATCCACGTTTTTGAAGATCCTGGCCGGCCAGGAGGAGGCAGATTCGGGCAAACTGATCAAAAGCACAAATCTGCGGATCGAGTATCTTCCTCAAAATCCTATTTTCGAGGAAGAACAGAGCGTTTTGGAACAGGTACTTTTCGGGCTATCCAAAGAGGCTGCGGAGAGCAAAGCTTACGAAGCAAAAACCATCCTTACAAAGCTTGGGATCACTGATTTTGATGCTCCCATGGGCATATTGTCCGGGGGACAAAAAAAGAGGGTTGCTATTGCTGCCGCTTTATTGCATCCCTGCGAGGTGCTGGTTCTCGATGAGCCCACGAATCATTTGGACAACGAAATGATCGAGTGGTTGGAAGGTTATCTGATCAAATACAACGGGGCCATCATCATGGTGACCCATGACCGTTATTTTTTGGATCGCATCGCTAACCGCATTGTGGAAATTGAAAATGGGGGCCTTTACGGCTACCCCGGTAATTACTCCAAGTATCTGGAATTAAAGGCCCAACGGGAGGAAATGGAAATTGCCAGCGAGAGAAAGCGCCAAACGCTTTATAGAAAAGAGCTGGAATGGATACGGCGGGGCGCCCAGGCTCGGAGTACCAAAAGCAAAGGCCGGATCCAACGCTTTGAGGCGCTGAAGGAAAGCCTCGGAAGCGAGGAAACCCAAAAACTGGAGATGGATTCCCTTTCTTCCCGTCTGGGAAAAAAGACCGTAGAAATCAAAAACATCACCAAAAAGTTTGGGAATAAAACAGTCATCAACCATTTTGAATATATTATTTTGCGCAACGCAAGGATCGGCATTGTGGGAAAAAACGGATGGGGAAAGTCTACACTGCTCAATATCATCAGCGGCAATCTGGAGCCGGACAGCGGGGAAGTGATCCTGGGGCCCACGGTAAAAATCGGATACTTCTCGCAGAACTGCGAGGACATGGACCTGTCACTGCGCCCCATTGATTATATCCGTGGCATCGCAGAGATAATAGAGACATCCGCGGGAACCGTCACTGCCGCCCAGATGCTGGAATGTTTTCTTTTCCCCTCTGCGTTGCAATGGACCCAAATCAGCAGGCTTTCCGGCGGCGAGCGGAGACGGCTGTATTTGTTGGGGATTTTGATGGGGGCACCGAACATCCTGCTTTTGGACGAGCCCACAAACGACCTTGACATCCAGACTCTGGGAATTCTTGAAGACTATCTGGAACGCTTCAACGGGGCGGTGGTTGCCGTATCCCATGACAGGTATTTTCTCGACAAAGTGGCAGAAACGATTTTGGAGTTCGGAGAGAACGGAACCATCCGAGAATCCATTGGTGGGTATACCGATTATCTGGCGGGGCTTTTGTCAAAAGAGGATTCGGCCCAGGAGAAGCAGGCTCCCGAGAAAAAGGCAGCAGTTACCAGAGAGAGAAGCGAGACGAAATTAAAATTATCTTTTTCTGAACAGCATGAGCTCAAAAATATTGATGGGGAAATTGCTGACCTGGAAGGGCGCCTAAGCGATTTGGAAGAGCAGATACAGGCAGAAGCCAGCGATTATGTCAAGCTTTCGGAACTGGCCGCCCAAAAAGAAGAGACGGAGAAGGCCCTGGATCTCAAAATGGAGCGCTGGGTGTATCTGAATGATTTGGTGGAAAAAATAGAGGAGAGCAAAAAAAGTTGAGGTTCATACATTTCGGATAAGTGATTCCACTTCCTCTAAGGAACCCACAAACACCGAAACGATCTCAGGATCGAACTGGCTGCCGGCATATTTGCGCAATTCGTTAACGGCATCCTCGGGGCTCATGGCTTTTCTGTAGGACCTGGTGTTTGTCATGGCATCGTAAGCATCGGCAACAGCCATGATTCTTGACATCAGAGGTATTTCCGCCCCTTTGAGGCCCTTCGGATAGCCAGAGCCGTCAAAACGCTCATGATGGAAAAGAACTACGTCAGCAATATCATAAAACTCGACTGTGTTTTCCAGGATCCTTGCCCCTTTGGCGGGATGAAGCTTCATGATCTCCCATTCGTTGGCATCCAGCTTTCCGTCTTTGTTCAGGATTTCTTCACTTATGCCGATTTTTCCGATATCATGAAGAAAACCGACGACTTTCACTCTGTCAATAATGCGCCTGCCTAAGTGCATTTTTTCTGCGATTCCTTTACAGATCAAGCCAACCCGTTCCGAGTGTTTTTTCTCCCGTTCGCTTTTTGTGAAAAGAGCTTCCATGATCACATTGACGGTGGTACTTCGGGTGCTTCGGCTGCTGTAATATTTTCGATTGTACATGAACGCTTCTGCCTCTTTCATCAGGTCGTCCAGAGAATCCTCTTTTTTTCGTTGGATGCTATACCCGAAAGAGATGGTCAGTTGTTCCTTTTCGGGCTTTTCTTCGTCATAGTTGACATGCTTGTCGATATGGTCCAGGTACCCGTCCATTTCTTCCTTTGTGGTATTGCATCTGATGATGGCAAATTCGTCTCCGCCCAAACGTGCAATAATGTCTTCCTTATCGGCATGATTTTTTATTCTGGAAACAATATCCTTTAGTGCTTTGTCTCCTTCCAGATGCCCGAATGTGTCGTTATACATTTTCAAACCGTTGACATCTCCCATTATTATGGCGATGGGGTATCCGCCGCTATCTTCGCTGTTTCTCCGCATGAATTCTTCCTCGAAAAAACGTCTGTTATATAACCCTGTAAGATAATCATGGTAAGCCATGTCTTCCGTTTCTTCTTCTTTTTCTTTTTTCTTTGTGGCGATCCAAACACCGCTCATCAGCAGGGTCATTGCCTGAATGTCATTGTAGGAATAATCACTTTCTTTGTTGGCAAAACCGATGACCGCCACGATTTTATCGTTTTCGAATATGGGCAGGGACATAAATTTTCGAATACAGACATGCCCCGTTGGATAGCCCTTTTTAAGTGGATTTGGCGTATCAAAGTCGTTGATGATTATGGGCCGGCGTTGGCGAACCACCTCGCCCCAGATTCCCGTCTTATCCAAATGGTACTTTGTTTGTTTTTCCAGGATGGCGCAATCGCCCATGACTCCCTTGGTCCAGGAATTCAGGGAAAATTCCTTCGTAGCTTCATCAAATAAATAGATATACCCATACTGGCTCCCTGTTATGTTGAGGGCCTCATGGAGGGCATAATCGAGCTGTTCCTGTATATCTGCGAAAGGTTTCATCATGCACTGGGCAATGATCCTATTTGTTTCGGAAATGCGATTGATGGTTTCCTGCTGTCTGTATTCTGTGGTGATATCCCTGATGATTCCGCCAACCCCTGTTTTATTCTGGTCAATGGAAACCGGAAATTTGCGCGTCTCAAAAACTTTGTCGTTGACTCTTTCGATAGAGCTCAGAGTCATATTTCTACTTACCGCTTTTTGATCGGTATCGCGGCAACTGTCAGCATGTGCAGAATCCATCAGTTCATAATCGGATTTTCCCACCAGATCATTGATCTCTTTACCATAGAAATCAGCCAAAGCTCTGTTGGCAAGAAGGTGGCGGAAACTGTCATCTTTAAGAAAGACAAAATCCTGACTGGAATTAATAAATGTCTCAAAAAGTGTTTTCTCTTTTTCCAGCTGAAGGATCAAGGACTTGATTTCGGTGATATCCCGACTCACGCCGATGAGACCGACCAGGGAATCGCTGCTGTCATAAAAGGGAGATTTGTTTGTCTCCAGCCAGACGGTATGCCCATCCGGATAGGTTACCAGTTCTTCGTTTTTTTTGGAGATGCCGGAATGGATCATTTCCAGGTCCATTTGCCGGAACAGATCCGCCGTTTTCGAATCAAATAAATCATAGTCTGTTTTTCCTATGATTTCAGTTTCGGTGAGGCCGACAAATTCCTCAAATGCTCTGTTGCATCCAATGTAACGGTTTTCGGCGTTTTTATAAAAAATCAGATCCGAACTCGAATTCAGCAGTGCCTTTAAAAGGGAACGCTGCTTTTCAATAAGCTGCTTGTCCTGCCTTTCGGTAGCGTTGCTTTGGAAGATTCGTTTTATATTGAAATAAGCGATACTCAGAATAAAAATTGCAGAAAGAAAGACGTATACCAATCCTTTAACGGTGGAAAAGTATGCCGCGTCATGGAGATTGCTGAAAAATTTAAAGGTAAGATTATCAGAGATCAGAATCCAGAACACACCAACGACAAGAAAAAACAAAGCTATTTTAACAGCCTTCATAAAACTAAGGCGAACGATTTGATCAGTATCTGTTGTGCGTTTTGTAACCATGATCCCATTCCTTCATTACAAATAAGTAGTAAAATAATGTGACGGCATGATCTGGTTCTAATACGATTATACTGCCCACACTCATGTAAATCAAAACAAGTTTTAGATGCCTGATCCATAAAAATATTGTTTTGTCCATTGCTTCAGATGATATAAATAACCAATCGATAAAAAATGCCTGTTTTGAGAGGTGATAGTCATGCGACTTTTAGATATTTCAGATATCCGGAAACTTACCTCCCTTTCGCCGGAGGAGGCAATGGCCCTGCTGGAAACATGCCGCGAAGGTCTGTCAAGGGAGGAGGTCCAAAAGCGCAAGGAGGAGTTCGGATCCAATGCCATAGAAAAGGCGAGCCGCATCAATCTTGTAATGTTGCTGGTGGGGCAGTTCACCCATTTTATGGCGATCCTGCTTTGGGTTGCGGGTATCCTTGCCATCATTGCCGGGATGCCTCAACTGGCCTACGCCACCTGGGCGGTGATTTTCATCAACGCAATATTCAGTTTCTGGCAGGAATACCGGGCGGATCGGGCCCTTGCCAAGCTGGCGGATATGATCCCAAGACGGATCAAGACCATCCGCGAAGGACGTATCTCCATGATCAGCGCTGATGAGCTGACCATCGGAGATGTGATTTCCCTTCAGGCCGGCGACCAGATCCCTGCCGATGCAAGGCTTATACAGGCTGACGGATTTTTTGCGGATGTTTCGCTGCTTACCGGCGAATCCGTAGCCGTCAACCGGGAAGCCGCCGCCTGCGATCTTGGCGGGGAGCCGATCACAGAAAGCACTAATCTCGTTTTTGCCGGGACAATGGTTACCGAAGGCGATGCCCTGGCGGTGGTCCACGCCATTGGCAGCAATACCGAACTGGGGCGCGTCTCCAAACTGACAGGAACCATCAAGCGAGGGCAGAGCGCCCTTGAACTTCAGATCAGGAAAATCGTCCGCTTCATCACCCTGGTCGCCATAGCTCTGGGACTTGCAGCGTTTGTCATCGGCGTATTCAGCGTTCAACTGGATCCACGGATTGGCATCATCTTCGCCGTCGGCATCATCGTCGCTAATATTCCGGAAGGATTGCTTCCCGCGGTGAGCTTGTCCCTGGCAGTGGGCGTCCAGCGAATGGCGGGGAAGAATGCGCTGATCCGGCGGCTGTCCTCCGTCGAAACCCTTTGTTCCACGTCCGTTATCTGTACTGACAAGACCGGCACCATCACCGAGAACAAGCTGACGGTAACTAAAATATGGAGTAAAGACAACATTGTCGAAATTGAAGGTGTCGGCTACGAAAAGGCCGGTGCAGTCACCTTTGAGAAGGATGCACCACGAGATACCCTTGAAATGCTGCTGACTGCCGGTACTGTCTGTTCAGAGGCGGAGATTCGGGGGGACGAGAACGACCCGGACATCTGGGACATCTTTGGGGATCCGACAGAGGCGGCGATCCTCATCGCCGCTGAGAAATGCGGAATCGATACGCGGGAGACGAAGGGCCGCTTTGAACGCCTCGTCACCATTCCCTTCAATTCCCATCGCAAAATGATGAGCGTCGTGGTTGGCAACGGAGAAGATCCGCGGTTTTCCAAAGGTGGCCGCATGGTGTTCACAAAAGGAGCGCCCATTGAAGTCATCGATTCCTGCCGCCACATTCATGCCTTTGGAAAAGTCTTGGATTTTACTCCTGAAATCAAGCGGGAGATCATAGAGGTGAACGACCGCCTGGCTGGGGAGGGCTTCAGGGTCATTGCGGGGGCCTACGAGCTGGCGGAAAATGGCGAGACAGCCAATGACCAGAACATGATCTTTTTGGGATTGATCTCTATGATAGATCCTCCTCGTCCGGAAGTTTATGAAGCTGTGAAAAACTGCCGCGAAGCCGGTGTCCGTACGACCATCATCACCGGGGATTATGGACTGACTGCCCTTGCTATCGGCAGGCAGATCGGCATGATCACCGATAAATATACACTGCATACCGGAACCGAACTGGACGCATTGACGGACGGGGCCCTGCTGGATATCCTGAGGCGGGATGAGCCCCTCATTTTTTCCAGGGCAAACCCGGAGCACAAACTGCGTATCGTCGAAGCTTATAAAGCCCTTGGCCAAATCGTTGCAGTTACCGGAGACGGTGTCAATGATACGCTGGCGCTGAAATCCGCCCATATAGGCATTGCCATGGGAAAAAGCGGCACGGATGTGGCCCGTGAAGTTGCCGACATGATTCTACTGGATGACAATTTTGCAACCATCATCATGGCGATAGAGGAGGGGCGTTCTATTTATTACAACATCCGCAAGTTCATGACCTATGTGCTGACCTCCAACATACCGGAGTTCATGCCTTATGGTGCCATGGTGCTCTCCCGAATTCCGCCGGCGCTGAACATCCTGCAAATCCTGGCTATCGATCTGGGCACGGATATGGTCCCGGCTCTTGCCCTGGGTGCAGAAAAGCCGGAACAGGGCATTCTGAAAGAAAAACCCAAACGGTTTGAGAAGGATCTGCTGGAAAGGAATCTTTTCTTCCGGTCCTACGGGTATCTCGGCGTCATCGAAGGGCTCCTGTCCCTCTGGGTGTTCCTGAAGGTATGGGCAAACGCCGGCTATTCCATCTCTGAGCTTCGGGGCCTGACGGATGCGATCCTGAACAACACTGCTTCCCCCCAGGTGATGGAATACTATCAGTATTCCACAACAATGGCTCTGGCGGCCATCGTGGCCTGCCAGATAGGGAATATCTTTGTGTGCCGGTCCGAGCGGCTGTATTTCTGGCAGACCCTGACCAAAAGGAACGGCCTGATCTTCGTCGGGCTGGCCTTCGAAGTGACGCTGTCCCTTCTGATTATCTTCACACCATTTCTTTCCGGCGTGTTTGGGACTGCTCCGCTTTCCTTCTCCGACCTGAAGCTTCTCATAATATGCCCCGTCATTCTCGTGGTGATGGAGGAGTTGCGAAAAACCCTGTCAAACGCCGTTTGCCGTTACAGAAAGGCCAGAAGAGTATGCCTTGGAGGTGAGAAATAAGAAAACCTGCAATTGCTGTGATTGCAGGTGATTTGTGTGGCAGGTTTGGCCGCAACGTTCATTTCATCTGTTTAATACTGCGCCATTGGACTACTCTGATTATGAATATAACCAACCAGCCAATGGAAACAACCGTACATAGTGCTTTTATCGGTGCAGTCTGGTAGGGGCTAGCCCACATAGTATACGTTAGGACAATCCAGCCGAGAGAACACGCCAGCATAATTACGCACTTAACGAATGCGTTTCTTTCTTCTTTCTTCATTTGACACACTTCCTTATTGAGACAATTGATGCGGATGAGCTTCTGCCGCTCCTGCAAATGATGTCGCAGACAATGAAGTTATCCTTGGGGGCCGCAAAGAAACTATTTGAGCTGGTTTTTTTTACTGCTCACGGAATAGCGAGCTTGCTAGCGAACAATGGAATGACTTATGACGAGAAGCATGTGCAGGATTTACTGACGGATACATTTTCGCATTTGCGAAGCTGAATGCCGAATTATTAAAGAGAACGAGGAAAGAATAGTGAAAAATCAAAATGATCTCCTGATAATAAGTCCGTCCTTCGAAAACAATGGTGCCATTCCCCAAAAACACACAGGTTTCGGAGAGGACATTTCGCCGGCGTTTGAGCTTTCAAACTAGACAGCAGCGCCAGAAAACCAGATTTGCTTGATACAAATCTTTGGCCGCAGATGTTTTCAAACTGCTTTTAAATGGTATAAAAACACAAAGCAAGTTCTTTTTGAGTAATGGCAAAAGGTGCAGAATATGAAGAGCTGGATTGTTTCAAGGCACAAAATTATCCTGACGTTCCTGGCGTTGTTTTTCACCACCAACAAGATTTGGAGTAGCCTTGAGGCCGAATTGCTGAAAAGTGTAGAAAAAGACTCCCAAATCATTGCCGGAGAGATCGATTCCTATTTTTTAAAATATGGCGAAATCGTAAGGCAAATGGGAACTAACAGCATCTACAAAGATTATCTCGTTCTGGCAACGGAAAAAAAGAAGAAAAAAGGCTACGAAGGCTTTGAAGAAGTGGTAAACGGCCTGAAACGAATCAAAGAAACAGATCCAACCCTGGCTCTTGCCTGGCTGGGCAGTGTCAGTATGAGTGATTTGGTGGCGAATGACCCGGAGTATGGATCAAAAGAAGGCTATGATATTACAACTCGCCCTTGGTTTATTCAAATGAAAAACAGTGAAGACTCCGTGGTCTACGCTCCTCCTTATGTGGATGCCGTTATCGGAGCTATCATTATTTCTATCATTTCTCCTGTGTATCATGAGGGGAAAATAATCGGAAACGTTGGGGTAGATATCAATTTATCTAAGGTAGAGTCTTATGTGAGCGGTTATAAAATAGGGGAAAATGGATTTTCTTCTCTTGTTACAGATAAAGGGTTCTTGATCGTTCATCCTTCAGAAGATCTGGACTTAAACAAGTCCGTTGAAAAAATGGACAAAGAAATCTCTTCGCTGTGGGAAAAAATGAAAGGACAAAATTCCGGAATCCTTGAGTATGAAAGAGAGAGCCAGAGAAGATACCTTGCCTTTGAACGCCTTTCTTCAAACGACTGGATCGTGGCCTGTTCTGTGCCCAAAGCAGAAATTTACAGCCAGATTCAGATCTTATGGATACTCAGTGTTTTTGTAATGCTTTTTTTGGCAGGCGTATTGGTCTTTCTTGAAGTAGCTATCACAAAGGGACGAGAATTCAAGTCTCTTAAATCACTGTATCTCTCTTTGAGCGAAACCAAGGACGAGGTCCAAAAATCTCACTTGGAGTTGGAAGCTGCCTATCAGCAGCTCAGTGCGTCGGATGAAGCTCTTCGTTTAAAATACGTTGAAGTAGAAGAACTGAGTACAAAAGATGTTCTCACCGATATTCCTAATCGCCGCAGTTTTTATGAGTTGTTAAAAGAGCAAACCGACGCCGGGGCTCGCGGTGCGGTGGTTCTTTTGGATGTTGATAATTTTAAGGAAATCAATGACACCATGGGCCATATTTTTGGGGACGAAGTTCTGAAAGCTTTGGCAAAACGTCTGAGCTATATCGAGGAAGAGGGGGGCTACCTTTTCCGTTTTGGTGGGGACGAGTTTTTTGTGTTGCTGAAAAACGCAGACAGCCGCGAAAAAGTCACAAAAATCGTGGAGGGGATGCTCTCGAATCTGAAACGCAAGTTTGTTCTTGACGAAGAAGAACTGTACATTAAAGTGAGCATTGGAATAAGCATGTTCCCTGAAAATGGGAATTCGGCAGACGAATTGATCATGAACGCAGACATGGCTATGTACAAAGTGAAAAACACAGGAAAAAACGGATATCTGTTCTTTGAGAAAAGCATGAATGACGAGATAAGTACAAGAGTAAAGACCATCAAGGTGCTCCAGGATGCTTTGGACCGGGATGGCTTCCATTTAGTGTATCAGCCGCAATTTGATGCAGTTACACAGGAAGTCTGTGGGTTTGAAGCTCTTCTCCGTCTTTCTTCCGGCGAATACTCACCGAAGGAGTTTATTCCCGTGGCAGAGGAAAGTGGACAGATCATTGATATTGGAAGATGGGTAGTAGAAGAAGCCGTAAGGCAGGTTTCGGAGTGGATGCAAAAAGGCTTTCACGTGCCCTCTGTTGCCATCAATTTTTCACCTCAGCAGTTGAATGATTTCGGTTTTGTGGAAAACCTGAAAGAACTATTGGCAAACTACGAAGTCCCGGCTCATTTCATTGAAATTGAGATAACGGAAAACGTCTTTTTAGAAGACAAAGAAGAGACCATTGATTTTTTAAATACTCTCAAGGTACTTGGCTTCAAAATATCCCTTGATGATTTTGGCACAGGTTATTCTTCCTTACGATATCTTTCCTTCCTGCCGTTAGACAAGATCAAACTGGATAAGTTCATAATCGAAAAATATCTGGAAAGCGGAAAGGACGCCGTATTACATAACATAATCGCCTTATCCCACAGTTTGGGGTTGACGGTAATCGCAGAAGGTATTGAAGAGGAATCGGAATATCTGAAGGTGCGTGAGGCTGCCTGTGACTGCATTCAGGGCTTTTATTTCAGCAAGCCGCTGACGGCTGTTGAAGTTGAAGAAAAATACATGTTATGATAGGAAAACACATTGCCGATAAAATAAAAAAACCTGCAATCGATGTGATTGCAGGAGATTTGCTTGGTTGCGGGGACAGGACTTGAACCTGCGACCTCCGGGTTATGAGCCCGACGAGCTACCAACTGCTCTACCCCGCGACGATATGAAATTTTGTGGTGCCGGAGACCGGGATCGAACCGGTACGATCGGTAAAGATCGCAGGATTTTAAGTCCTGTGCGTCTGCCAGTTCCGCCACTCCGGCAGCTTTGAAAAATGGCTCCAAGGGTGGGGCTCGAACCCACAGCCTATCGGTTAACAGCCGAGTGCTCCACCATTGAGCTACCTTGGAACGCATGGGCTGCCGCTCTCGCGACTTGTCCATTATACAACAGCAATAAATGTCTTGTCAAGAGAATAATATAAGGCTTTTGAGGAAGCTTTGGCAAACCCAAAATCATGAAGAAAAAGCATAGACCTTTCTGTCTTCTTTCGCTAAAATATGACTTACGCAGCAGACGATGCCGAAAGGTATTCGGGTAGGAAGGGGAAGAATGATTTTGGTCAAAAAATCTCTGAGAAAAAGAGGGATCCTGATTGGGGCAATGGCTTTGGTCATCCCGCTTTTTTCATGGACCGGAGCTTATGCCCAGTCGGCGGAGGCCCTCGGAGCCATGAGCTTTAAGGATATACAGGGACACTGGTCGGAGCGTGCGGTGGAGCGCTTCGCTGCTTATGGAGTTTTGAGCGGCAACCGGGGATATTTTTACCCTGAAGATGCGGTTTCCAGAGGAGAGTTAGCGGTGATCCTGGATCACCTGATGGGCTATCAAAAAATGAGTACGGAAGTCTTTAAAGATGTGAAAGCCTCAGATTGGTTCGCAGAAGCTGTCCTGAAGGCTAATGCGGCAGGCATCCTCTTCGGGGATGGAGCAGGAAACGCTGCCCCTAAGGAAAGTGTGACACGAGAGCAGGCAGCGTTGATGCTGTCCCGGGCATTGGGGGTCTCTTCAAATCAGGAATCTGAGGAGGCGGGATCCGTCTCCGGAAAGAAGACCGGTTTTGTCGATGACGAAACCATTTCGCCGTGGGCCAGAGAAGCTGTTTCGGCCATGGTGGAAAAGGGGTATCTGGCAGGTCGTAAAGACGGTACTTTTGATCCAAAGGCCCCTGTAAAAAGAGGAGAACTGGTTTCTCTCATCGACAGAGGGATCAGCGCTTATTATTATCAGCAAGGAGTTTACAGTGGGGGTGACTTGTCTGCGTCTGCAAACGGGAAGGGCACAGTTCTTGTGAGGGCAGAGGGGGTGACCCTGGAAAATATGACCATAGATAGGGATCTGATCATCGCTGAGGGGGTAGGAGAAGGGGAGGTGACTCTTTCCGGTACAGTGGTGAAAGGAAACCTTTTCCTGAGGGGCGGTGGAAGCAATTCCATCCACATCGTGAAGGGTTCCGTCGTAAAAGGCAGGGTTTGGATAGAAAAAACGGAAAAAGGGATCCGTATTTTATCGGAAGACGGCGGAGTGGATGAGATCTTTACGGATTCCCCGTGCCAGGTTTTATTGGAAGGAGATTTTGGAGAGATAGTGATCTCTCAGGGAGCTTCGGTGACCATCAAGGGCAATGCCCAAAGTCTTACCATAGCGGGAAAAGCAGAATGCACAGTGTCCGAGGGGACCGTGATCGATAGCATGACCATAGAAAAAAATGCGGAGGGTTCTGATATCAAGATTGCCGGGACGGTGAGCAAACTCAGTAATCTTACCGAAAGCACAAAGGCAGAGGTAGTAGAAACCCAGCCGGAAGAGGCGGTCTCCCTGGGAGGAGGAGGAGGTGGTGGTGGCGCTCCTGCCCCTCTTCTGATTACTGTCCCCGCAGATCCTGTTTCATCAGATGCGGCTGCAAATCTCAGTCTTTTAAAGGAACAGGCAGCCCAAAAACAGGAGAGTGATTACACTGTCCAAAGCTGGGAACAGTTAGAAGCTGCCTTGAGCATGAGTGAAACCACCAATACCCAGGTCCTGGCCAAAATCGCTGCTATGGAGCTGGCTTTGGGGCAGCTTGTCAGAGAGTATTCTCTCTCGGCATTTTCGGCCTCCATAGAAAATGTTGTGGCTGGCGTTTTCAACCTGATTTTTTCTAAGGAAAAAGTAGAAGAGAAATTTGCCGGGATCAAAACTACAGATGCTCTTTCTCTTGTGATAGCCGGCAGTGCAGCAGGAAGTTATCAGGCAGTGTACGTGGATTCCCTTTCTGCATGGCTTGCCTGCAACATACAGGGTGTGACTCCCGCTGCGTTGCAGACAGGAAGAGTCAGCCTTTTTCAGTGAGTGAGATGATATGATGAGAAAAAAGATCAAAATAAAAATACTTGCCCTTGCAGTCTTTGCAGCAACCATCTTCCCGGTGTTTTCCTACGGGGAAACGGTGCTTTTTTACCAGCCTTCAGAAAGGCAGGAACCGGAACAGTACATTGTTTCTTACGATTCTAACGAAATTGAAGTTGTGGAATTCTTCGACGAGGAAGAGGCTGAGAAACAAATCGAGGAACTGAAAGAGGATCCTGCGGTTTCTTACATAGAACCGGATTATGAAAGGTATCTCATGTCCGACTCCTCAGAACCGTTATATGCCCAGCAGTGGGCGCTGGAAAGACTGGAGGCTCCAGGAGCCTGGGAGATGGCGGGAACTCTGGAGCGGGATGTGGTGGTGGCTGTCATCGACAGCGGGGTCACGGTCAGCCATCCCGACCTGTTGAACCGGATCGTTCCGGGGGGAATCAGCATCATTAACGGCCAGTACGGTGATCAGGTGACCGGAGTGTATAACCATGGGACTCTTGTTTCCGGCATCATAGCGGCAGAAACGGGAAATGGTGCCGGCATCGCCGGTGCGGCGGGTCCCTTGGGGGTAAAGATCCTTCCTATTAATATCTTTGGCGGCAATGCCAAGGCCAATACTTCCGATTTGATCATGGCCATCGACTATGCGATCTCAAGAAACGTGGATGTCATCAATTTGAGTCTTGGCGGGGTCAATTCATCCGCTGCGGAAAATGAGGCTGTCCAGCGGGCCCTGGCAGCAGGGATCGTGGTGGTTGCCGCCTGCGGAAATCTGCAGACAGGGATCACTGACCCGGATCCAGGCACGGAACAGCCCCTACTGTACCCGGCCTCCTACGAAGGAGTGATTTCTGTAGGATCCATCGATGCCAACAATACACGGTCCTCTTTCTCTTATTACAACAGCAAAGTCAGCGTCGTGGCTCCGGGGCGGGATATCCTTTCTACGGACATGAACGGGGGCTATACGGCAGGGCATAACGGCACCTCATTTGCAGCGCCCTTTGTATCTGCCATTGCTGCTATTTATAAGGGAGAACACCCGGAAAGCACTCCTGGGCAAATCAGAAAAAGGATGGAGGATACGGCTATCGATCTTGGGATCCCGGGGAGAGACAACCTGTACGGGTATGGAAGAGTAAATTTTACGGATATTCTTCGGACAGATCCTTCTGCAGACGGAAGCAGCGGCATCATCGATGCTGTTGTCGTGGAGAAGGACGGCCAGAAAATCGTAGCACCGATGGATGGGACCGGCGGATATGCATACGCTTTGTCAGCGAGAAACCAACTATATGAGCATCTGAAAACAAGCGGCGGAGGGATTATCCTTTATGCCGTCCGTTCGGGAACAAAATATATGCTCCTTTCAGGAAACGATGGCTACACTGCGAACTATTCCTGCTATGCCACTCCTTTGGCCGCCATGCTGGCCACCCCGGCTGTTCCGCAAAGTGAATACGGTACGTTTTATCTCTTCGGTGGATTTGGAGAAGGCGGTGAAGCCATTCTCTCGCCGATAGAGCCGTAAAAAAAAGAGGTTTCCCATAAAACGGGGAAACCTCTTTTGCTATACTGTGCCATATAAAACGGTGCGCCGGTATTTTTTTATCTGCCGGCCCGACGCCGTTCCAGTTCGTTCAGGAATTTTTTCCGCAGGCGGATATCGTTGGGAACCACCTCCACCAATTCGTCATCGTTGATCCACTCCAGGGCTTCTTCCAGGGTGAAAATACGGGGGGGCGAAAGTTTCACCGCATCGTCTGTTCCTGCAGCTCGCATATTGGTGACTTTTTTTGCCTTGCAGGGGTTGACCACCATATCTTCGTTACGGCTGTTCATGCCTACGATCATGCCTTCATAGACCTTGGTGCCCGGATCGATGAACAGGAGAGCACGCTCCCCGATATTGTTGAGGGCATAAGGGGTGGAAACCCCGTCCTCCTGAGAGATAATGGCTCCATTGGTTCTCTGGGGAATCTCTCCTTTATAGTCTTCAAAACACTCAAAACGGCGAACCATGGTGCCTTCCCCTCTGGTGTCGTTGATAAATTCAGTACGATAGCCCAAAAGCCCTCTGGTGGGCACCAGATACTCAATGCGGGAGCGTCCGTCCTTGCCGGACATGGAGCGCATGATCCCTTTTCTCAGATTGAGCTTAGAAATCACCGGACCGGTATATTCGTCAGGAACCGTCATGAGAACAAGTTCAATAGGCTCCATTTTGTGGCCACGTTCGTCTTTTTTCAGGATAACTTCCGGTTTGGATACGGCAACTTCAAAGCCTTCCCGGCGCATGTTCTCTAAAAGAATGGAAAGATGGAGTTCGCCCCTTCCTGAAACTTTAAACCCGTCCGTGGTGTCCAGGGGTTCTACCAAAAGCCCCACATTGACTTCCAGTTCTTTCTCCAAACGCTCTTTGAGATGGCGGGAGGTCACATATTTTCCGGCTTTTCCGGCAAAAGGCGATTTGTTGACCAGGAAATTCATGGAGAGGGTGGGTTCCTCGATACGGATCATCTCCATGGCCTCAGGAACAGCAGGATCGCAGATGGTTTCTCCGATGGAGATATCCGCAATGCCGGAGACCACAACGATGTCGCCGCTGACCGCTTCTTCCACTGCAGTTCGTTTGAGTCCTCTGTAAACAAAGATCTGGTTGATCTTGCGCTGCACGATGCTGCCGTCTTCCTTGGTGACCGCCACTGTTTGTGCCGGGCGAATGGTGCCTCTGGTCACTCTGCCGATGCCCAGACGTCCGATGTAATCATCATAACCAAGAGTAGAGACCTGCATCTGCAGAGGCTCTTCGCTGCGGTCGGGATACACATCTACATGGGACAGGATGGTTTCGAAGAGGGGCGTGATGTCATCACTCTCATCTTCCATCTCGTTTTTGGCGATGCCATGCTTGGCTACGCCGTAAAGAATGGGAAAGTCAAGCTGTTCGTTGCTGGCTTCCAGTTCCATAAAAAGCTCGTAGACCATGTCCACCACTTCCTTGGCCCGCTGGTCTTTCTTGTCGATTTTATTGATCAAAAGAATGGGGCGAAGTCCGATTTCCAAAGATTTTTGGAGAACAAAACGGGTCTGCGGCATGGGTCCTTCACTGGAATCTACCAGAAGGATCACAGTATCTACTGTTTTGATGATGCGTTCTACTTCTGAAGAAAAGTCCGAATGTCCCGGGGTGTCTACGATGTTGATTTTTACATCTTTATACATGATCGAACAGTTTTTCGAGTAGATGGTGATCCCTCTTTCCCGTTCGATATCATTGCTGTCCATGATGCAGTCCACTACATCTTCGTTTTCACGAAAGACTCCGCTCTGGGACAGGAAGGCATCGACTAATGTGGATTTCCCCGCATCGACATGGGCGATAACGGCGATATTGATGATTTTTTGGCTGTTTGCCATGGGCTTACCTACTTTCTTAATACCTATTTAACTTTCATAGTATATAGCAAGGCAGGGGAAAAAGCATCAAAAATATAATTTTTCTTTCATTTTCATTCCAGGGTTTTTTTCGTATAATAGAAATATAAGCGAAAGGGGAGAGAAGTATGGATAATCTGTTTGTGTACTTGTTGGCAGGAGGGCTGCTCCTTGCCGTCATTGTGATTTTTTTGTACAACAGTCTTGTAAGAAAACGCAATAACGCAGAATCCGCCTGGGCGAATATCGATGTGCAGCTCAAGCGTCGCTACGACCTTATCCCCAATCTGGTGGAAAGCGTCAAGGCCTATGCATCCCACGAAAGGGAAGTTTTTGAGCGCATTGCCCAGCTTCGGAGCTCCTTTGAAAAGGAAGTGTCTCCCCAAAAGATCGGAGAAATCGACAGGCAGATGAATGCGGCTTTCCGGCAGATCTTTGCTTTGGCAGAGGGCTATCCGGAACTTCGGGCCAGTGAAAATTTTCTGGTGCTGCAGGAGACCCTGGCCGGCACGGAAAACAAGATCGCATACAGCCGCAACAATTACAACAATGCAGTGATGAGCTACAACACCGCCATGCAGGTCTTCCCCGGTGTTCTTATCGCCAAGGTCTTTGGTTTCCGGGAAAAAGAGTTTTTCGAAATTGAGGAGCCTCAGGAAAGAGAAGCGGTGAAGGTTGATTTTGCAGAGGGAGGAGAATAACTTGAAAAACGGATATGTGAGTCAATTTGAATATATCAACCACAGCAGAAGAAATTCGGTGTTCGTCATCGTGGTATATGTCCTTTTGATCGCTCTGATTTTTGGGGTGTTCGGTTTTGCCTTGTCATATTACGCCTATGAGCCGGGATATGGAACCTATGACGATCAATATGGAGCTGTGGATTTCATGGAAATCCTGTTTCCGGCTCTGGCAGCGGGAGCGCTGGGGATCTTGATTGCCCTCATTGTTTGCGCTTTCACCTACAAAAGAAGCGGAAAGATCCTGGCAAAGGCGGCTAATGCTCATGAGGTGACCCCTGTGGAGGAACCTTATCTTTTTGAGACCGTGGATGCCATTGCCGGAGGCGTGGAACTGTCTACCCCTAAAATCTACGTTATCGAAACCCCGGAACTCAATGCTTTTGCTTCAGGAGCCAGTGTAGGGGATTCTATGATCGCAGTGACCAGGGGCATGTTGGAAACCATGGACCGGGAAGAACTGGAGGGGGTCATCGCCCATGAGGTGGCTCATCTAAAAAATAACGATATCAAGTTTGTTTCTCTGGCCGTGGCCCTTTCGGCCACGCTGATCCTTATCACCGAAACTGTGCGTCACGGGATGTTTCGAAGCGGAGGAAGAAGCCGAAGATCCAATGGAAACGGAGGGAATGCCATCGCCATGCTGGTGCTTCTGGTGATTTCCCTTGTGATCATACTGCTGGTGCCTTTGCTGGCCAAGGCGTTGCAGGGTGCGGTTTCCCGGCAGCGCGAATTCCTGGCGGATGCTTCTGGGGCATCCATTTTGGGCTATCCTTTGGGTTTGGCTTCTGCCCTGGAAAAGATCCAGGCGCATAATGAAAAGTTCCTGCAGTCCCAAAAGACGGCTTTTACCAACAGCTCTGTCCATGCCCTCTGCATCAGCGACCCCATTCCTGCCAGGGTTTCGGGGCTGTTTGCCACCCATCCTCCCATTTCGGAAAGGGTGCGCCGCCTTCGGGGAACGATATGACGAAACTGTAAGAATATTTGCAAAAAGGAAAGTGAAAAAAATAACAATTTTATTGACAGAGGGAATACCCCTGTACTATTATTAAGCGTATGTATTTTTGTGCATACGCTTAATTCATTCGCAATCATAAAAAAACTACTTTGCAAACTGAAAGGAGAACACTTATATGCAGGCAGTGCATGACTTCATCAGCTGGTTTGATTCCCTTCTTTGGGGACCTCCTTTGCTGATCCTTTTATTCGGAACTCATTTATTCCTGACCTTCAGACTTCGTTTTATCCAACGCTATACCTTAAAGGGTATCAAGCTTTCCCTTGCAAAGGATGAAGGCGGAGAAGGCGATGTGAGCCAGTTCGGTGCTTTGGCCACGGCTCTTGCGGCAACCGTAGGAACCGGTAACATTGTTGGTGTTGCTACGGCGGTTACCTTGGGAGGACCTGGAGCCGTCCTCTGGATGTGGCTTACCGGCGTATTCGGTATTGCAACAAAATATTCGGAAGCTCTGTTGGCGGTAAAATACCGTGTCAAAACTTCGGATGGAACCATGCTGGGCGGACCCATGTATGCTCTGGAAAAAGGCCTCAACATGAAGTGGCTGGCAGTGCTTTTCTGCGTATTTACCGGCATTGCCTCTTTTGGTATCGGAAACATGACACAGTCCAATTCCATCGCAGCAATGGTGGAAACTTCCTTTGGTGTTTCCCCTTATATCACCGGTCTTGTGATGATGATCCTTACCGGCGTGGTGGTCATCGGCGGCATTAAGTCCATCGCCAGAGTCTGCGAACTTCTGGTTCCCAGCATGGCAATGTTCTATGTGCTGGGCTGCGTCATTATTCTGATTCTAAATGCAGCCTATGTTGGGCCGGCTATCGCTCTTATCGTAAAATCTGCATTTACTCCTTCAGCAGCCGGCGGCGGGTTCATCGGCGCTACGGTAATGATGGCAGCAAGATATGGTATCGCCAGGGGCCTTTTCTCCAATGAATCCGGTCTTGGTTCTGCACCCATCGTGGCAGCGGCGGCACAGACAAGGAACCCTGTGAGACAGGCTTTGGTTTCGGCAACGGGTACTTTCTGGGATACGGTAGTGATCTGCCTTATAACGGGTCTTGTTCTGGTAAGCACCATCCTGAAGTTCCCAGCTGTTTCTGACGGGCTCAATGGTGCGGCGCTTACCAATGCGGCATTCAATCAGATTCCTGTCGTCGGGCCTATCGTTTTGACTATCGGCCTCTTTACCTTCGTATTCTCCACTATCCTTGGATGGTCCTATTACGGGGAGCGAGCCATTGAATATCTCTTTGGAAAAGGCGGCATCAAGCCCTACCGTTTCATTTTTACCGCTGTAGTTTATCTGGGTTCCGTTTCGTCCCTGACCATGGTTTGGGATTTTGCCGATGCGGCAAACGGACTGATGGCCATTCCCAATATCGTGGCCCTTCTTCTGCTCTCCGGTGTCATCGTGAAGGAGACCAGGGAATACCTCTGGAACGACAATCTGGATAAGGAAGCTCCTACGGATTTTTAAATACTGAAATGAAAATCGGCTCTTCCTGGAGGAGCCGGTTTTTTTGTGCGATGAAAGGGTTTCGCATTGTATTTCCCCTTCTGCTATAGTAAAGTAAATGCAAACCGGCAGAGAAAGGGCAGAGAGTATGGGTAAAAAAATCATGGTGGCTATGAGCGGAGGCGTGGACAGTTCGGCAGCGGCATTGCTTCTGATGGAAGAGGGAATGGATCTTTGTGGAGCCACCTTGCGTCTGTTTGTGGAGGAAGAGAAAAACTTTTCTCCGCAAGAGCGAAACTGCGGCTCGGAAAAGGACGTGGAGGATGCGGCAAGGGTATGTGAAAAGCTGGGAATTCCTCATTTTGTCTTCGATATGCAGGAAGAATTCCGGGAAAAAGTCATTCAACGTTTTGGAGAGGCCTACACCCGTGGGCGGACACCCAACCCCTGCATTTTTTGCAACCGTTATATCAAGTTCGGAAAGCTTATCGACGAGGCGCTGAGGCTTGGATATGAGGGAATCGCCACCGGTCATTATGCCCGGATCGAATATAATAAAGAAACAGACCGTTACCTTCTAAAAAAGGCAAAGGATGCGACAAAGGACCAGACCTATGTTCTTTATACTCTGACCCAAAGGGAACTTTCCAGAACCATATTTCCCCTGGGGGATCTTTTAAAAACGGAGGTGCGGGAGCTGGCCCTGTCGAGAGGCTTTGTCAATGCCAGAAAGAAGGACAGCCAGGATATTTGCTTTGTAAAGGATGGAGACTATGTGTCCTTTCTGGAAAATCAGCTGCACATGGATCCTCTTCCCGGAGATTTTGTGGACAGGGAAGGCAACTTCCTGGGGCACCATGACGGGCTGATCCGTTACACCATCGGGCAGAGGCGGGGTCTTCGGATGGGATTTGGCAGCCGGAAATATGTGGTTCGCCTGGATCCTTCCCGAAATGAAGTGGTGCTGGGAGAAAATGAGGATCTATTTTGTGATTCTTTCCATGTGGAAGAGGTTAATCTGATTCTTGTTGACCACCTGGAAGGCCCCATGGAGGTAATGGTAAAAACAAGGTACAAGCAGGCGGAAGTGCCTGCCACCATCTCTTCTGCGGAGAATGGGCGAATCCTTGTCAAATTGGAAAAAGCCCAGAGGGCGGTGACTCCTGGCCAGGCAGCCGTCTTTTATCTGGGGGACCATGTTCTTGGGGGCGGCACCATTGTGTGAGCTGGAGGATTCCCTTGTCTTAAAAAAGAGCATTCCCATTGTGCGGCTGCTGTGTTATCATATTTAAATTAATACTTTTCAATAAGTTAGACAAACTAAACAGTAAGAAAGGAAGGCGGAGAATGTCGGACCAGATCAAATTGATTGCCGAAAGGATCCGGGACCTGAGAGAAATATCCGGTTTATCTACGGAAAGCCTCTCAAAGGAACTGGGCGTATCCAACGAATTGTATCAAAAATATGAAAGTGGGACGGTGGATATTCCCGTGGGATTCCTTTACGAGATCGCCAACCGTTTTAATGTGGAACTGACGGCCATCCTCACCGGTGAGGAGCCAAAACTCCATAACTATGCTCTTGTCCGCAAAGACAAGGGGCGTTTGGTGGAACGGAAAAAACAATATAAATACCAAAGCCTTGCTTACAATTTTGTGCACAAAAAGGCAGAGCCCTTCCTGGTGACCATCGAACCCAAGGGAGAAGAGGAAGAAATCGTCTTAAGCTCTCACCCGGGACAGGAATTCAATTACATGGTGGAAGGAAAACTTCTTCTGGTCATTGACGGACATGAGATCACTCTGGAAGAAGGGGATTCCCTGTATTTTGATTCCATGCACCCTCATGGGATGCGGGCTTTAGATGAAAAACCGGCAAAACTGCTGGCAATTGTAATGTATTAAGGAGACAGGTGTTTTCATGAATGTGTTGGACAGATTTGTAAAGCGTACAGAGTACTCTTCCTATGAAGATTTTTATGATAATTTTTCTATCGATGTTCCCGAAAATTTCAATTATGCCTATGATGTAGTGGATGCCATGGCCGAGATGGAACCGGGAAAAAGAGCTATGGTATGGTGCGATGATAAAGGCGCAGAGGCGGTTTTTTCCTTTGAACAGATGCGGGATCAAAGCAACCGTGCCGCAAACTTCTTTTGGAGCAAGGGGATCCGCAAGGGCGATGCCGTCATGCTGGTGTTAAAGCGCCGCTATGAATTCTGGTTCTGCCTTCTGGGATTGCACAAGATCGGAGCAGTGACCATTCCGGCCACCCATTTGCTTACGGAAAAAGACTATGTTTACAGGAATAACGCTGCAGACATTCGCATGATCGTCTCTGTGGCGGAAGAAGAAGTCATGGAGCATATCCAGGCTTCCAAGGCGAAGTCACCTACTTTGGAATTTTGTGTTTCGGTAGGAGGAGAAAAAGAAGGCTGGATCGATTTTGACGCAGAGTTCGGGGGGATGTCCGATGTGTTTTCCCGCCCAACGGGGGAGGGAGCGAATTCCAACGAGGACACCAGTCTCCTTTACTTTACTTCTGGAACCACCGGGATGCCCAAAATGGTGCAGCATGACTTCACCTATCCTCTGGGACATATTGTAACGGCAAAATACTGGCACAATGTAACGGACGGAGGTCTGCATCTCACCGTGGCGGACACGGGATGGGCGAAGGCCGTGTGGGGCAAGATCTATGGCCAGTGGCTCTGCGGCAGTGCAGTCTTTGTTTATGATTTTGATAAGTTTGTTCCCCGAGAGCTTTTGGAGACCATCATCAGGCATAAAGTCACCACTTTCTGCGCGCCTCCCACCATCTACCGTTTCTTCATCAAAGAAGATCTGAAAGATTTTGACCTCAGCAATCTGCAGTATTGCTCCATTGCAGGAGAACCGCTGAATCCCGAAGTATACTACCAATTCCTTCGGGCCACAGGGATCAAACTGATGGAAATTTACGGACAGACGGAACTGACGGTTTCTCTGGGGAATTTTACAGGCATGGAACCCAGGCCGGGTTCCATGGGAAAACCTGCGCCGTACTATGACATCGATGTGGTGGATGATGAAGGGAAGCCCTGCGATATCGGTGAGGAAGGCCAGATCGTTGTTCGGACGGATAAGCGCAAACCCATCGGTTTTTTCCGTGGCTACTACCGTGACGAGGCTCTGACCCAAAAGGCCTGGCATGATGATATGTATTACACCGGGGATATGGCATGGAAGGACGAAGACGGCTACTACTGGTTTGTGGGAAGAGCGGATGATGTGATCAAAAGCTCCGGTTACCGCATCGGCCCCTTTGAAGTGGAAAGTGCCATGCTGGAACATCCGGCGGTACTGGAATGTGCCATCACGGCGGTGCCTGATCCGGATCGGGGACAGATCGTAAAAGCGACAGTGATCCTGGCTAAAAATTACAAGGGAAGCAATGAACTGGTCAGGGAGCTTCAGGAGCATGTGAAGCGGGTCACCGCCCCTTATAAATACCCTCGTATCATCGAATTTGTGGAGGAACTGCCTAAGACCATCAGCGGTAAGATTCGCCGCGTAGAGATCCGGGAGCAAGATAAAGATTGATTTGTTAACAAAGGAAAGTTTATACAGGCGAGCATATGGGTATGAGAACCGTATGCTCGTTATTTTATTGGCGGTTATTTGAAAGGAAGGGGAAGGAATCATGAAACGGATCCTTGTCACAGTAGATGGCTCCGAATATTCGGAAAGAGCATTGGTTAAGGCGAAAGAGCTGGCGGAGGCCACGGGCAGCACCATCGTTTTGCTGAATGTGCTGAGCATCGTCAACGCTTTGAACTATTACCCCAACATGCGTTTTTCCCATTTGGATACCATTCTTGACTGGCCTAAATTGATCGAAGAAGCAAAAGAAAAATCCAATGAACTGATGGAGTCCTGCAAAAAAACTCTTGGCGACCTGGAAGTGGAAACCGTTATCATCGATCGTCCGGACGGAGCGGTGGCAAAGGCCATTGCGGAATATGCCAATGAGAACGATATCGACATGGTCGTTATGGGCTCAAATGGCTTGGGCTCCCTCAAGCAGAGATTGTATCTGGGAAGCGTGACCCAGAAAACCCTGCATATGATTGACAAGCCTGTCCTTGTCGTACAATAAGGGACCGTGCTGAAATAAATTTTGATGAAAAACATTGCCCCGGGGAGTCTTCTTCGGGGCAATGTTTTTTTGGCGGACACAAAAATATGTTGAATTTGTGTTGGGTCCTTGTTGTTTTCTTCCCCGGATCTTCACTTTAGCCTTATGCATTCACCATACTTCTTCAGTATTCTTTCTGTATAAGCTCCCTTCAGGCTGGAGCGGAAAGAAAGGAAGTGAGGTAAAAAAATGAAAGGAAAACGAACTATCCTTGTGGGAACCATGGTACTCTCTCTGATTTTTGCATCGGGAACCATGGCTTTTGCCGCAGATACCACAGGGTCAACCCAGGGAAAACCTCCGTGCATGGCAGGAATGCAGAAAGGATTTTTTCACGGAGGGAATGGGGAGAACCTGGAAACAGCCATTGAAAATCTGGTTTCCTCTTCGGTTCTCACGGAAGACGAAGCAGAAGAGATCCTTGCTACTTTTGACAGCATGTCAGAAGAGAATACATCCAAAGGACCGTTTTGCGATTTGACAGAGGAACAGATCAGCGCCTTGATGGAGAAGACAGAAAGCTTATTTGCTGCCGCTTTGGATGAGTTAGTGGAAGATGAAGTCCTGACGGAAGAGGAAGCGGACGCAATTTCCGAGGGAACACCTGGGCAGAAAAAAAGTCTGAGCCTGACAGAAGAAGAACAGGAAGCAGTTTGTGAGGCCAGAGAGGAAGCCATGGAAGAAGCGGTGGCCGAGCTTCTTGAAGCAGGGACTCTTTCTGATGAGGAAGCAGAAGCCATTCTGACAAAGCCAGAGAAGGAGGACACCACTACGGAAAAGACCGAAAAGGAAACCCCTCTTGCTGCTCTGACAGAAACACAGCGCCAAGCTCTCATGGAAGAGTTGCGTTCTCTTTTTGAGGAAGAGAAAGGAACTTTGAATCAGGAAGAAACAGCAAGGGAACGGCCGGAAAATATGCCCGCTCCACCAAGAACGAATAGGATGCGGGGCAGTGCTGGAAGTGGCATGGGCCCACATTAGAAAGAGGGAAAACGTTATAGAAGCCTGAAACCGGCAGCATGTATATGCTGCCGATTTTCTATTGAATCTTTATGCCGGATGGGATACTATATTGTTATAAAGAATTGCTGCAGAAAAACGAAAAAGAAGGAGGTGCTGCTATGGCTATCAATATTGTAGATCCAAGACTGACCAGTTATATCAGTAACCTTGGCCGTTCTGCGGCAGTTTCCCAATCCACTGAGACAGGGAGTGCTTTTTCCCAGCTTTTGAATACGGTACTTTCTGCGCAAGGCGGCACTGGCAACGGCACGGATCTGGCCTCTTATCTTGAAAACTATGGAGCCCAAAGCGTGGCCAGGTCCCTTGGTGTGGAAACAGGAGGCCAAATGCTGAATCTGGATACTGTGTTTCAGCAGGCGGCAGAAAAGTACGGTTTGCCGGTAGAACTCCTGAAGGCGGTGGGAAAAGCAGAATCCAATTTTGACCCCGCAGCAAAATCCAGTGCTGGGGCCATGGGGGTCATGCAGCTGATGCCTAAGACCGCAGAAAGCCTGGGGGTCACGGATCCTTTTGACCCGGTGCAGAACATCATGGGGGGAGCGAATTACCTCAGCCAGATGCTGAGTCAGGTCCACGGAAATGTGGAACTGGCCCTGGCAGCATACAATGCAGGCCCCGGAAATGTCCAAAAATATGGAGGCGTGCCGCCTTTTGAAGAAACGCAAAATTACATCCGCAAGGTGATGGAATATTGCAGTGAGGATCTTGTGGCTGGTGTGGCACCGGCCCAAAGCAGTGCGGGGTTTGACAGCGGCAATTCCCTATCCGGGGTCAGCGCCAAGGATCTCAGTACCATGATGACCCTCTATCGGTATCAGACGGAACTTTCCATGCTGTCCTCCATCGCAGACAATGGAGGTGACGAAGACTCCACCACCAACCTGTTTTCTGACAGTATGATGAACCTGCTTTAAAGAGAAAACGGGACCCGAAATAAAAGAGATAAAGCCTCCGGCATGTGTGCCGGAGGCTTTTTGAATGGAAAAAATACAAGAATACTCGTGAGGAGCAGGAAGGGTCGGGGGGGGGAAGCATCCAAAATGGGTATAAGGCAGATAGAATTAATCCAATAACATAACGATTCTGCAAGATGAGAAAAAAAGGAAGAGAGATTATCCAGTAAAAAAGAACGCTTTTTGCCATACCATAATAATGTAATCGGTTACTATTTGGGTGAGAAAGAAAAAATATTCTGTCATTTTCTGATAACAAGCAAGAGGAAAATGGGAGGAATGAAAAAGGTAGAAGGGAGTTCTCATTATGAACGAAGTGACCGGAGCAGCCGCTTCTGCAGCAGCTGCCAAAAAAAGTTATCATCCAGTTTCTTTAAAAAAGGTATCACCGTGGCCATCCTTTCTGGTATGTGTTACGGACTCTATTCCGCATTCCTGACTCTGGGGATGTCGAATGGTGCCTGGGCTGATTGGTATGGGATCAATACCGCAGCTTTATCTGCTTTTGTTATCACCTATATGCTGGGAGCCTTGGGGAGTGCCGTCAATGACACCATCAGTGCTGTCTGGTGTATCGGCATTGCCGGAGCCAAGGGCAAGCTGGGAGACTTTTTCCGCACCCTGAGCACAAAACCCGGAAAAATGATGATGATCGCCGCCCTCATAGGCGGTCCTATCGCAAGTACCGCCTATGTAGTCGCTCTTCAGATGGCAGGATCCATCGTAATCCCCATCACCGCTCTTTGTCCTGCTATCGGTGCCATTCTGGCCAGAATTCTCTTTAAGCAAAAACTCAATGCCCGTATGATCCTTGGTATCGCCATCTGCTTTACGGCGAGCTTCATGATCGGCAGCACCAGCTTAGGGGGAGATGCTCCCGAAGGACTCTTCCTGGGGATCTGCATCGCCTTCATTGCAGCTCTTGGCTGGGGGCTGGAAGGCTGCGTAGCCGGTTACGGTACTTCCATGATCGACTATGAGATCGGGATCACCATTCGTCAGGCAACTTCCGGACTTTCCAACCTGATCATCCTTCTTCCCATTTTCGGCTTGCTGGCCGGAGACATCGGCCTGGCTCCCAGTCTGGTGATCTCCGCTGTAACAAGTGGTTCTGCTATGGTCTGGTTTGTGGTCAGCGCTTTCTTCGCAGTATTTGCATACAGCCTCTGGTATAAAGGAAACAGCATGTGCGGGGCGGCCCTCGGCATGGCCTGCAACGGTGCCTATTCCTTCTGGGGACCCTTCTTCTGCTGGCTGGTCCTGGGAGTCTTTGTGGGCCAGGAAGGCTGGGCGCTTCCCCCCATCGCCTGGGCAGCGGCTGTAGTCATGGTCATTGGTATTCTGGTGATCGCCATGAATCCCTTGGATCTGTTCAGAAAAAAGGAGGCATAAGGAATGAAACCACTTAATTATGCGATTTTAAAGTACTTTACCACTGTCAAGGAAGCCTGTGCAGATGACGTCATTGAAGCACTGAAGGGCCAGTATGGCAATTTCAAAGCCTTAAAAAAACCGGCAGTCATCGAAGCCATCATGACAGCGGAAGCCAACGGACTGTTGGAAGAAACCAGATTCGATCTGGACAAAAACGGCGAACTTCGTGTTTACTATCATGCCCATGAAGAAGGCGCTGCTACCATCAACAGTTATATAAAAGACTAACAACGGGGGGCAGGCAAAGTCGGATCTGAAAAAGGTCCGGCTTTGCCAGGGCTAACCGGAAAGGAAGGAGAAAACAATGAGATATCACGGAGAAGAGGCTTTGGGCCTGGTAGAAACCCTGGGAATGGTTCCGGCCATTGAAGCAGCGGATAAAATGCTCAAGGCGGCAAATGTAGAACTGATCTCCTACGAAAATGTGGGATCCACCCTGGTCACCGTCATGGTGAAAGGGGATGTGGCTGCGGTGAGAGCCGCCGTAGAAGCAGGAGCCGAAGCGGCTGCCGCCATCGGAAAGCTGACAGCCCAGAATGTGATGCCCCGCCCCATCAAGGCAGTGGGAGACATCGTTTCCGTACATGACATCGATCTTTAATAGAAGAGAAAAGAGAGGAACTACAGATGGAAAGATATGAAGCATTGGGATTGATCGAAACCTTTGGGTTGGTATTCGTCCTGGAGGCAGCAGACGCCATGTGCAAGGCTGCAGATGTGGAACTCATCGGATATGAAAACGTAGCATCCGGCTACATTTCCGTTTTGGTAAGAGGAGACGTCGGTGCCTGCAAAACCGCAGTAGCCAGCGGTGTCAAGGCCGTAGAAGACATGGGAGCAGAGGTATACAGCTCCGTGGTCATCGCAAGACCTCACCCGGATCTGGAAAAAATCATTGCACGCTATTCCCTGGACAATCTGTTGGGTTAACAAGCCACAGATAAGAAAAAAATCTTAAAGGAGAGTTACAAATGAATATTATAGACAACGATTTGCTCTCCATCCAGGAAGCCCGGATCCTCATTGAGAATGCCCGCGATGCCCAAAAACTGCTGGCCTCTTTTTCCCAGGAAAAACTGGACGAAATCGTGGAACGCATGGCAGAAGAGATTTCCGAACACACTTTGGAACTGGCCCAAATGTCCTTTGAAGAAACGGATTACGGCAAGCCGGAAGATAAGTGTATCAAGAATCGCTTTGTCTGTGAATATCTGCCGGTAAAACTCAGGGGGATGCGCTGCGTCGGAGTGATCCGCCGGGATGAAACAAATAAGACTATGGATGTGGGAGTCCCTGTGGGTGTGATCGTTGCCTTATGTCCCGCTACCAGCCCTGTTTCTACAACGATCTATAAGGCTTTGGTGGCCATCAAAGCCGGAAATGCCATTGTTTTTTCGCCCCATCCGAGAGCGAAAAAGACCATGGAAAAAACTCTGGACATTCTGATCCGTGCGGCAGAAGGCTACGGGCTCCCGCCGGGAGCACTGAGTTATCTCCATACAGTGACCCGAAGCGGTACCCAGGAGCTGATGGATCACAAGGATACGGCCCTGATCATAAACACCGGAGTGCCGAAGATGCTGAAAGCGGCGTATCGCTCCGAAAAGCCCATCATATATGGCGGCAATGGCAATGGCCCTGCCTTCATCGAAAGAACAGCGGATGTGCGGCAGGCAGTAAGAGATATCATTGCCAGCAAGACCTTTGACAACGGCATCGTATCGGCGGCAGAACAGTCCATCGTGGTGGATAGCTGCATCGAACCCCGTGTACGGGCAGAGCTGAAGGAAAAGGGTGCCTATTTCATGAGCGAAGACGAGGCAGACCGGGCGGGTGCTATGTTTTTTCACCCTGATGGCAGCACCGATTCGGAAATGGTAGGAAAGTCGGCGGAAGAACTGGCCAGGATCGCCGGGTTCGCCGTTCCAGAGGGAACAAAACTCCTTGTTGCCGAACAAAAATATGTATCGGAGAACAATCCTTATTCCAAAGAAAAGCTGGGCCCCATCCTCGCATACTATATCGAGGACGACTGGATGCATGCCTGTGAAAAGTGTATCGAACTGCTTCTCAGCGAACGCCGTGGACACACTTTGGTAATTCATTCCAACGATGAAGAAGTCATCCGGCAGTTTGTCCTCAAAAAACCGGTGGGACGGGTACTGGTAAACACCCCTGCCTCCATCGGAAGCATGGGAGCCACCACCAATCTCTTTCCGGCCATGACCTTAGGAAGCGGCTCGGCAGGAGAAGGGATGACTTCGGACAATGTATCGCCCATGAATTTGATTTATGAAAAGAACTCACAATGCAGCGAAAGCCTTTCCCAATACCTTCGACTGGGTGGAAGAACTTTCCAAATACGAACGCATTGTGGAAAAGCTCAACGGGGATTATTTTTTTGACTATGCTGTGTTGAGAAAAAGCCTTTTGGAATATATGGAAAACAATGTGGAAGGGACCTTGTCACTTCCTTGTCACAATGACACGGTTCCGGAAAATTTTATCGTAGCACCCAATGGGATCTCCCGCCTGATCGACTGGGAGTACGCAGGCATGAACGACCCCAGCTGGGATGTGGCGGCGTACATTTTGGAATCCCGACTCTCCGAGGAGGCGATCCAGTATCTCCTGCTGGAATACTACGGAAAGCTGCCTTCCCCACAGGAACGTTTGAAAATCAAGTGCTACATGATGGCCCAGGATCTTCTGTGGACGGTATGGGCTCTGGTCCGGCATTACAGCGGAGACGATTTTCTCGACTATTGCTGCATCCGCTATGAGCGCTTCCGAAAAAATGTCAAAGCGGTGCTCCACAACCCGGAGTATTCTCTTGCCAGCATGGTGAAAAACTAGCAGGAAAAAGATTGAAAATTCAGAAAAATAAACAAAAAACTCCCTTGATTTTTCGAAATTGAAGGAGTTTTTTAGTGGCAAGAAATGGCCTAAAGTCTTAAAATATCAATCCTTCCGAGGTGTTGAAATCCCCATGGACTAATGGTAGTATGTATCGAGTAATTTTTATAATATTCTTCGGAAAGGATGTATTGTATGTCTACACAAAATCTTCAATCTAACATTGCGAATCCGTCGCCCCTGGGTCTTTTGGGCTTTGGGATGACTACCTGCCTTTTGAATCTGCACAATGCAGGATTCATTTCTCTTTCCATTGTCATCGTTGCCATGGGATTTGCCCTGGGAGGAACAGCTCAGATCTTTGCGGGGATCATGGAGTTCAGAAAGAACAATGTCTTCGGCGCTACGGCGTTTACGGCGTATGGCTTTTTCTGGTGGTCTCTCATTCTGATCTGGATCAATCCCTTTACCGGCATCGAATCTGCGGACCCTGTGAGCATGGGCTTTTATCTTGGCCTGTGGTGTGTATTCACCGCATTCATGTTTGTGGGAACCCTAAAACATAACCGGGCCACCCAGGTGGTTTTCGGCTCTCTGGCTGTCCTGTTCCTGCTGCTTTCTCTGGCCAATTTTACAGGTTCTGAAGGCATTCATCTCGTTGCAGGTTATGTAGGGCTGTTCTGTGGACTTTCTGCTATTTACAATGCCATGGGACAGATCCTGAATCAGGAATATCAGAAAGTGGTCATGCCTCTTTAACAAAGTGTAAAAAGCAGCACAAGGCGGTAAAGCAAAAATTTGTGATTTTTTTTGCAGGATGTGGTTATAGGAAATGGAAAAGGGTATCAACTTTGTGTTTCGTATAATCAACCGATCACCGGATGATTTCCGGTGATCCATACTTCCCGGTCCCCTCGGATCGGATCATGAATGACGGAGGTAACATCCTATGAACAGATTACTTGCTATTCAGGTTAACGGCAGACTTGCCCAGGCTCCCCTTGTGCAGGGTGTGCTCACAAAATATGGCTGCAACATCAAAACCAGAGTTGGTTTTCATGAAGCAACAGAAGATCAGTGCGCTATGGACGGCGTTCTGGTTTTGGAACTCATCGGAAAAAACGCAGACATCGATGCGATGATCGTTGAACTGAAAGGTCTGGATGGGGTAATTCCTAAAACCATTGAATTTTAGTGAAAAATAAAAAGCCGTTTTCACCATTGGTGAAGACGGTTTTTTTTATTCTTGGTACTTTAGTGCTGGTTCCGAGAGACGAAGGAGCGAGGAACAAATAACCACCGGCTATGCCGGTGAGGTTGAAAAGCTTTAGCTTCAAGAAAAAAACCTCCAATGTTAGAATGATGAGGGTTT
>Ga0302242_1000511_pt1 | contig 38111 bp, 30 predicted proteins | sample AAG_UR_Lys_MG_FD_193510 | JGI IMG/M metagenome (GOLD analysis project Ga0302242, IMG submission 193510) | Enriched activated sludge microbial communities from anaerobic digester in WTTP, New Holstein, Wisconsin, United States - AAG_UR_Lys | ecosystem: Engineered > Bioreactor > Anaerobic >...
ATGTTTCACGTGAAACACTCTCATTTAGGCTAATCTGGACAAGTCATTTAGATTGATAATACGTTAAGAAGCCTTGATCCAGGGCTCTTTTTGACCAGATTAGGATATAAATGTTTCACGTGAAACACTCTCACTTAGGCTAATCTGGACATAATCTGGACAGGTTTCAATGTGTAGATATCCATATGTTTCACTAAAAACATGATAAATGCAAGGATACTAACGTAATATCAACACAAATGACTATTATCTGGACAAAATATCCATGTGGACAAAATAGGGGATAATCTGGACATTATGTGGACAAATCTGGACATAATCTGGCCAAATCTGGACATTATGTGGACAAAATAGGGGATAATCTGGACATTATGTGGACAAATCTGGACATAATCTGGCCAAACAAAAGAAAACCAAAAATATCTGGACAATATCTATTGCAATTATTTATTAAAACCGCTAATATCAAATTGCAATCATTCGGGCTAAAGTTCCTTACCTTAAATCCGGCTAACACCGGATTTAAATATTGCTTCCGGAATGTAATATAACGGTATTATGCAGGCTTCGGGAGTCTGTAATCTGGGTTCGACTCTCAGCATTCCGACATTAGTAATTCCGAATCTTATTCAAAAAGTTTCATATATCTGCTATAATAATCGTATGGAAACAATCACCACTTTATTTACTCTAGCAATCTTCGCCTATCTTTCCGGATCAATTCCTTTCGGATTTCTTTTAGCTAAAACTAAAAAAATCGACATAAGAAAAAAGGGTAGCGGTAATATCGGAGCTACTAATATATTAAGAAATTTCGGACTAGCATATTTTCTCCTTGTCGCCATTCTTGATATTGCAAAAATAGCCCTTCCAATCTTTATTGCTCAAAGGTACGGCTTCTCCGACTTCTCAATCTCTCTCGTTGCATTAACAGCAATCACAGGTAGCATGTTCAGCATATGGATGAATTTTAAAGGGGGCAAGGCAGTGTCAGCTATATTCGCAACCTTACTTTGTATTGTTGGAATAAACAACTTTCTAATCTTCCTATTTCTTTGGGCAACCCTACTATATCTCACAAAAATAATGAGCCTAACAAACTTAATAATTGTATTTACAATTCCCTTCATGCTTTACTATTCAACAAACGAATCAGTAACCTACCTAACTCTTGGAGCAATCTTTATTCCAATCATATGGTTTAGCCATAGAGAAAATATAAAAAGACTTAAGCAAGGAAAAGAAACAAAGATCATTAAATTCTAAGATTATGATCGACTATCTAACATACATATTAGCTTGTATCTTTTTCTTCTTACCCGCATATATAGCGAATGGCACTCCTCCGCTACTTGCAAATAAAACAAAAACCCTTGCTAATTTAGCTATTCCTATTGATGGGGGTAAGCTCCTTGGAAAATTACCCATACTTGGGGATCATAAAACTTGGAGAGGGCTAATTTCTGAACTAATAGTCGGAACAGGATACTTCCAAATACTATTCTTAATACATGAATACCTAGGATTAGGAATCTATGAAATAATCGGATTCGACCAATACAAGCTTAATCCGTTACTATTTGGATTCCTTCTATCACTAGGCACAGTTTTAGGTGACCTTTTATTCGCATTCCTCAAAAGAAGAGCTCAGATTAAACCAGGATCACCTTTCATCCCCTTCGACCAAACCAACTATGTAATAGGCTCTTTTATCATCCTTCAACCAATTTACGGATTAGCACTCAATGCCTGGATAACACTATTCTGCACAACGTTTTTTATTCACGTCATCTTTAACCGTATTGGGTATAATATGGGATTGCATAAAGCAAAATGGTAATATAGTATAAGATTAAGAAGATTAACATTAAACCACAAAAAAATGCAAGAAATAATCAGTGCTTTCATTACAAACCTATCAGGAACCATACTGCCACTTTTTTGGGCGTTATTAGTATTTTCTATTGGACTATTTACTGGAAATAGAATTAAAAAGATATCAAAAGAATTCCTTGATAAGTTAAGACTAAATCAGATGCTTAAATCTCTTGGATGGGAAGATTTTTTCGACAGATACGACACTAAACTTGACGCATCAGGATTCATTGGATCAATCATAGAAATATTCTTCATGCTCGTCGTACTTAGCATCTCTCTTGAAATTATCGGACTATCTCAAATCAATCGACTATTACAAGAAGTTATTAACTACTTCCCAAACATATTCATTTCAATTATTATCTTCATCTTTGCTGTATTCCTAGCCGATTTCTCCAAAAAGATTATTCTTGTAAAAATGGAAAGGCAAAAAATGAGCTATTCAAACATAGTGGGTAATATAGTATCCACTAGTACATGGATACTAGCTATTCTTGCCATTCTATACCAATTGCAGATAGTTAAAACTCTTATCTTAACAATATTCATCGGATTTATCGCATTAATTGTTCTAATTTTAGGACTATCATTCGGTATAGGAGGGAAAGACATGGCTTCAAGAATGCTTAAAGATTTAGAGGAAAAAGTCAAATAATATATAATCAGCCGATTACCCTGATATCGATTAATTTTACCATTATGGAAGAAATATCTCAATTAGAACTACAAAAGATGATAATTTTCTCTTGCGAGAGAATCGACAAGGACAAAGAACAGATTAATAAGATCAATGTCTTTCCTGTTCCTGACCAGGATACCGGAAGCAATCTTGCTGCCACCCTTATTGGAGTTAAAGAAGCAATAATCAACAAAGAATTCACCTCTATCGGAGAACTTGGAGATGCTGCCATGGATGGCGCACTAATAGCAGCTCAAGGAAACACTGGTATTATATATACGGGATGGCTCGCTGGTTTTTTTAGTAACCTTCCCAGAGAGGGGGGTCTAAACTCACAAAAACTTTCCGTTGCTTTCGAAGAAGCATACTTAAGAGCAAAAGATTCTATTCAAAACCCCAAAAGAGGAACCATCCTCGACGTTATGGAATCCTTTTCAGATTCCTTTAAGACGAACAAAGAAAAGAATATTATTAAAGCTTTTCACCAAGGACTAAAAATGGCCAATCTGGCACTACTTAAAACTCCTGAACAAATGGAAATACTTAAGACTGCTGGAGTTGTAGATGCTGGAGGGCTAGGCTTTTTAATGATTCTAGAAAGCTATTTCGACATTCTTCGAATTCACAACCTAGATGACTCACTGGAACAAATTATAATATCCACCAATGAAAGCCACGAAGAAATGGCTACCAAAAGATTCATCCAAATACTTTCTAACCGCTATGAAGTAGTAGCTTTATTAACAAATTCATTCAACAAAACTGAAAAAATCAGATCCCGACTACATCACCTCGGTAACTGCCTAGATGTTATTCAGATTGGTAATAAAACAAAGATACATATCCATACTGACAGTCCATATGAAGTTCGTGATATTATAAAAGAGCTAGGAGACATTGAAAGCCTTAAAATCCAAGACATGGCCAAAGAAGTTGCTGGAGAACAATCTATTGAAAAAGTCTCCATCGGGATTGTCATTGACGAAAGAGCAGGCCTCGGACAAAAAATCATACAACACTACGATATAAATATTATTCCCTTTAAGATTGATTGGCCAGAGGGAGAAACTTTAGGGGGTTGTAGTATTTGCGAAAAAATAAAAGAAGCTGAAAAACAAGGCATTAAAACAAAACCGAAAATCAACCCCATTCCTGCCGAATTCTTTTATGAATCCTTTAAAGAGCAACTTAAAAAATTCGAAAAAGTTCTCTGTATTGTTTCGAGCTCCAAACTATCCAGCAATTATGAATCAGCACTTAAGGCAAGAGAAATGCTTCCATTCGACTCAAAAGAAAAAGTCTTCATCATTGACTCCAAGAATATCAGCGCTGGACAATCTTTAGTCGTTCTCAAAGCTTTAGAACTAATTAAAGAATTAAGGAACATCAAAGACATCGTTTCCCGATTAGAAGAATTTATCCCTAAAATCAACGTATATGCAGTTCTAGAAGACAAGAATTGGTGGAAAAAGCAACCAAACCTAAACTGGTTCAACACCAAAAAGAAATTTTACTCTTTAGCAGAAATGAAAGACGGTAAAATGACCACCCTTGAAAGAATCAAATCCGATCATTTTGCCGAAATACTGTTTAAGAAAATAGAAAGAAACACCAAGAAACAAATTGGAAAAGGAGTAAAGGTTAGGGCAGTTATCGCCCATGGAGACAATCCAGAAGATGCTCAAGAACTAAGAACAAAACTTAAAAATATCATCAAAACCGAAGTTCCTTTTGTAACAATTACAGACCCAGTTACCAGTATCAATGCCTGCCCCGAAAGCTTGATAGTCGGATGGGTAATTAAATAACCCGCCACAAATTCATAAATATCAAGGTTATTTCTAATCATATGTCAACAAAAAAACCAATTGGCATCATTTCTGACGAGACACTTGATCTACCAGAAGAAATGATACAGAAATATAATATTACTGTAGTCAATTACAAAGTCGACTATCAAAACATGGCAGACGTTGAAGGGAATGTCTATCAAAAAATGCGCTATGCAGAAGAAAGAGGTCTGCCAAGCTTAATCAAGACATCTCAACCTTCTATCAACGACTATCTCAAAGCATACAAAGAAAAGCTGGAAGAATATGAAGAGGTAATATGTTTTACAATCTCTTCCAAGGTTTCAGGCTCATACAATTCCGCCCTTCAAGCGATCAAATTTATGCAAAAAGATTTACAGCAAAAAATTACCGTATTTGACTCCGAAGGAGGTACTGGAGAATTAGGGTTATTGGTTCTTAGAACAATTAAACTCATTGAAGAAGCAAAGCTCAAGCTTTCAGAAATCAATGAAAGAATGCTGAAAGAAGTTAAAAATATCAAACTAATAGCTTTTTATGAAAAAGCAAAATGGCTTGAAACAAGTGGCAGAGTACCACGATTCATTCCAATGCAAGGAATGGAGAAAATAACAGGCATCAAACCTCTTCTGGGATTAAGAGATGGCAAATTAACAATTATTGGCATAAAAAGGAATGTCAAAGAATTAGCGCAATCGCTTTCTGAAGAATTTGACATAAGAACAAAAAAAATCAGGCAAGCAGGCAAGAAAATCGTCATTGCCATAACTCATGCCGACAACGAAAAAACTGCCAATAGAATTAGAGAAAAAATAGAACAGATGCCCAACACAGAAATAGCCTTCATTAGTCAATTATGTGTTGCTATTGGCGGACACGCTGGATCAGGAGCAATTACCATATCCTGGGACGAGAATTAATCTTAAACAATATGAAAAAACTTAATATAATCATAGGAGAAAGTGCATCGGCGACCCCAGAAATTATTGAAAAATACGATTTCATCTCCGTCCCGTTCAAAATAATCTGGGAAGGGTCAGAAAGACTTGAAGGAGAGAACCTCTTCCAAAAAATGAGGGCCATGTCCAAGATAAAAATTACTGACGGACCAAAAACCTCTCAACCTTCTTTAGGTATATACAAGAAAGCTTTTGAAGAAGCTTTAACAACAGCCGAAGAAGTCTTATACGTCTGCCTCAGTTCAAAACTATCAGGAGCATACAATTCTGCTATCCAAGCCCATAAAATGCTCTCTCCTAACCAAAAAGAAAAAGTTCACATCTTTGATTCTCTTAACGCCGACTGCTCAGAACTCATGCTCGCTATCAAAGCTAGAGAGTTGTCCAACAATGGACTAGAGACAAAAGACATTCTCGAAAAACTAAACATCTTAAAAGATGAAATAAAGCTTTTTGCCTCCTTAGAAACATCTGCCTGGCTAGAAGCTGGCGGACGTATCCCTCACACTCTTTCTGTTATGATTGACCAAATGCAGAAGATTGGAATGAGGCCTATTCTAATGATTAAAGAAGGGGAGATTAAGCCAGCCATGCTTAAAATGCAAGCAAAAGACCCTGCTTCCGCTCTTTTTAAAACTCTAGAAGATCTTAGTAAAGACATCGTATCTCAAGGAAAAAGATGTCGCATCATCATCACTCACGGAGATAACTATAGCGAAGCAGAAAAGGTAAAAAATGCTATTGAAGAGAAATATCAAGGGAAGATAATTATTGAATTCATCGGCCTTATCGGTCCAATAATCGGAGCTCACATCGGGCCAGGAGCTTTAATTTGCTGTCTTACTGAAACAGATTAACACCCCTTTGCTAAATAGAAATTAAAGGATATAATGTTCTTATGCCTGATATAATGATATACATCCTAATAGCCCTTGCTTCATACGGATTAGGTTCAATTCCTTTCTCTAAAATATTTAGTCGATTTATTATCAAAACCGACCTAAGAAAAAGCGGATCAAAGAACCTTGGTGCTCTGAACACATTCAGAGCCACAAAGAAAAAACATGGAGTTATTGCCGGATTACTAGCTTTTTTATGTATCTTCTCATTAGACGCATTAAAAGCTATTATCGCTACATATTTTGCCCATGAAATAGGCCCAGTTCCTGGAATATCATTAGCTATTGCTACGTTTTTCGTTGTATTAGGGCATAACTATTCAGTTTTCCTAAATTTTACTGGAGGAAGAGGCGCAGCCTCATTTATCGGAATACTATTATTCTTCAGCCCAAAAGCATTCTTAGGGTATTTCATCATTATTCTTTCCTCTATGATGATAGCCGAAGTTATTGCTGGTAGAAAAATAAACAAACATTTCATGAAGCATAGTGTGTCAGATCAAATAATAGGCAGGCTAATAGGAGAGACAATCGGAATCATATGGATTGGTGCTACAGCCCCCATCCTTACTCTTTCCGCAATAATAACCACTCCTTTGATATTGATAGCTCATAAAGAAAGGCTATCAGAACAACTATCAAAGATTAAGAATAAGACATATTTAAATGATTGACTTAGATCTTTTTGCATATTTTCTTCTCTTCATATTAAACGGATTTATCTTGGGTTCATTACCTTTCGGTTATGTTATTTCTAAGATATCTTCAGATAAAGATGTTTTCGCTATTGGCTGGAAAAAGAATTCTGCCAGTAACGTCTTCAAAAACATTGGTAAATGGCAAGGAGTATTAACAGGATTACTCGACCTAGGAAAAGGATATCTTGCCGTATACATAGCTTCTTCAGCAGGATGTCCAGATATTATTATTGCTCTTACAGGAGCTGCTGCAATTACCGGACACAATTGGTCACCTCTTTTGGATTTTAAGGGGGGTAGGGGAATTGCTACCCTTGCAGGAGCTATGCTATTCATCTCTCCTCAAATCACAATAATGCTCGCCATTCTTGCTGGACTGTTTGCCCTGCTATGGACTGCTTCAGTAGGCACAATTATTGCCCTAGCACTTGGAATTACTATATCTTTTCCAGACACCAAATTATGGGATCTACTACTACTCATCCTACTGTCTATTATTCCTGTGTTCGTTAAAAGACTCAGTCCGATTAAAGACATCATTCCTTTCGAAAAAAACCGCACCATCATTGAAAACAGACTACTATTCGATCAAGATGACATTCCTCCCGCAAGAATCAAAGCTCGCATTAATAACATCGTTTTAGAAAACAACATCGAAAATAATCCCATCGAGGAAGACTTCCAGTATCTTAACCAGGTCCAGCCGACAAATCAAGAAGAAGAATTAACACCTCAAGAACTACCAAAAAAACCAGCACCAAAGAAACGTATCACAAAAAAGAGCCCAACTAAAGAGACTCCTGTCAAAAAAACTTTACCTAAAAAGAAAGTTGATACTACTAAGCCATCTCCAAAAAAAGCTACGCCTAAAAAGACTATTACTAAAAAGAAAATTACTGACAATATCAATCCAAAGGCTAAAAAGCCTAACGCCAAGAAATCAAAAGAAACTACGACGAATACTCCCGCAACGAAGAAAAAAGTATCTAGAAGTAAGATTTCTACACCAAAAGGATTGAAAAAATAATACTTTTGAGCTACAAACTACAAGTAGCTCTTGCCCCTATAGCTCAACGGATAGAGTGCCGGTCTTCGAAACCGAAGGTGGAAGTTCGATTCTTCCTAGGGGCACAACAAATAAAGCTTGCCAGCTCTTGATTTTTAAATAATTAATGCTATAATACTTACAGAAAAACGCTTATGAATATTAGAAAGAAATACCTAATAACTTTGATTTCTTTTTTTTTAATAGCTTTTTTCATTTTTCCAACAACAACCTTTGGCGCAGAAGGACTCGTGCATTGTGGCAATGAAGGACAAGAACCCTGCAAATTTGAAGACTTTTTCATTCTCATACGAAATGTACTTGACTATGTACTCGGCACTCTTACGCCCCTACTAGCCCTATTATGGTTTGGATTTGCTGGATACAAGATGATGCTTTCCCAAGGAAATCCTTCCAAATTCAATGAAGGCAAAAACATGCTCCTTTATGGAATCATAGGTATCATTGTCATTTTTAGCGCGCCAATAATCATCAAGTCATTCCTTCAACTTATTGAAGCAGATGACTGGGTAAAGTTCTTTTTTGACGATTAATATTTTCGCCTCGTTAGCTCAGCTGGCAGAGCAGGAAGCTCTTAACTTCAAGGTCGAGGGTTCGAATCCCCCACGAGGCACATTCTTAGCCATTGACTACTCGTCACGATAATGATTCTGACAAGTGGTCAATGGCTAAATTGATAAACCGATAAAGCCCCAAACTATTTTATCGGCAGGATAAAAAAGTAAAGAAATAAAAATTATGATATCAGCTGAAGATAAAGCAAAAATAATAAATGAGTTCAAAACTCATGAAACAGATACGGGTTCAGCAGAAGTGCAAGTAGCTATCCTTTCAGAAGAAATTGATAAGTTATTGAACCATTTGAAGATTCACAAGAAAGACGTCCATTCAAAGAAAGGATTACTAAAAATGGTATCCAAAAGAAGAAAACTATTGAAGTATCTTCAGAGAACTAACGAAGAAAAGTACGTCGAAGTCGCAAAGAAAGTAGGTCTCAAAGTTCAGACCGCCTAATCAAATACCTTTCCAATCCTATGAAAATCGAATCATTTCAACTAAAACTAGACGATAATAAGACCATTGAAGTAGAATTCAGAGATCTTGCCGAAAGGGCGAATGGTTCGGTTTTCGTAAAATACGGCGATACTTGCGTAATGGCGAATTGTGCTATGTCAAAAAAAGAAATCGAGGGTCTCGATTTTTTTCCGTTAACAACACTATACGAAGAAAAATTCTATGCCATCGGTAAGATATTCGGATCAAGATTTCAAAGAAGAGAAGGAAGACCCACTGAACAATGCATACTAAACTCCAGATTAATTGACCGAGCTATCAGACCACTATTTCCAGCAGGACTTAATAGGGAAGTCCAAGTTATAGTCACCTGCCTCTCTTGGGATAAAACAATCGATCCCGCTATCCTCGGACTCTTTGCCGCCTCCTTAGTTCTATCAACCTCAGACATTCCATGGAACGGACCATTAGCTCCAATTAAATTCGGAGAAAAAGAAGGGAATATAATTATTTTCCCTCTAGTTGAAGAAAGAGAAGACTCAAAACTAGAAATGACCATCTCTTTCCTTAAATCAGAATCAGGCAAAGAAATTCTTGTTAACATGATTGAAGCTGGTATGAAAGAAGTAACCGAGGAAAAAGCAGCAGACATTATTTTTTCAGGAAAAGATTTTGCTAAAAAAATGCTCGATTTCCAAGAAGAAATTGCTTCTAAGATTGGAAAAGAAAAAATCATCCTTAAAGAAAAGTTTGCAGACGAAGAAGTAAGGCAAGATATATCTAATTTCCTAGAAGGAAAATTAGAAGATGCTATTTTTGGAACAGGTTCTCTTGAGCAACTCAAAGAAGAGTTCTCTGAACATATTAAGAAATTTGAAGACGACGAAAAGATTCGTTTCGCAAAACATCTTCTTGAGGACATGACAGAAGAAGTAATGCATCAAGGAGCCATAAAAAAAGATATCCGTATTGATGGAAGAAACTCAAAACAACTCAGAAATATCGAATGTGACGCAGGAATCCTAAAGAGAATACACGGCACTGGTATATTCTGCAGAGGGCAAACAAAAGTAATGTCTTTCCTTACCTTAGGTGCACCAGGAGATCAAAAATTGATGGAAGAAATGGAACTACAAGGAAAGAAAAGATTTATGCATCATTATAACTTCCCACCTTACTCAGTAGGGGAGACCGGACCAATCCGAGGACCTGGCAGAAGAGAGATTGGGCATGGAATGCTCGGGGAAAAAGCACTGAGGTACGTATTGCCAGATGTTGAAGTATTCCCTTACACTATTAGAATAGTATCAGAAGTACTTTGTTCTAACGGATCGAGTTCAATGGCTTCTACCTGTGGAGCCTGCCTAGCAATGATGGATGGAGGCATCCCTATAACTAGCCCTGTCTCTGGAATCGCTATGGGACTAATGCTAGAAATGAATAAACAAAAAAGTACTGAAGATAAAGAGTATTGCATTATAACCGATGTTCAAGGAGAAGAAGATCATTTTGGAGACATGGATTTCAAAGTTGCTGGAACTAAAAATGGCGTAACCGCTATTCAGATGGATATCAAAGTCAGGGGAATAACTGAAAAAATTACCAGAGAAGCCCTTGCTCAAGCTCGTATTGCCAGACTAGAAATACTCGAAAAAATGCTAGCAATCATTCCTGAACCTAGAAAAGATATCTCACCTTACGCTCCAAGGATATACATCTTAAAGATTAACCCAGAAAAAATAGGGGAAGTCATCGGACCAGGAGGCAAAGTCATTAATGAGATTATTGACGCTTGCAACGTAACCATAGATATAGAAGATTCTGGGGAAGTATATATTACTTCTGACAAGAAAGAATCAGCCGAAAGAGCTATAGAGTGGATTAAAAACATTACTCATGAAGTCCAAGTAGGTGAAATATTCCAAAGCGCTATTGTAAAAAGAATTCTTGACTTCGGAGCTTTCGTAGAATTCCTCCCTGGACAAGAGGGTATGGTCCATATATCGCAGCTTGATGAGAAGCGAGTAGCTAAAGTTACAGACGTGCTAAAGATTGGAGATACTATCCCAGTTAAGGTAATAGCTATTGACGAACAAGGCAGGATTAATTTATCATTAAAACAAGCGAAAAAATAATTCCATTAATTAATATTTTTCTATGGAGGAAAACCTTAAAATAGAAAAAAGTCAAATCCGCACAATGAAAGCAGATTTGATGAAAGCCGAAAGTCAAGCCCTTAAAAGAATCCAAGAACAACAGACACGACCTTTTGCACCTTTGCCAGACACTCAGACTCCGAGAAATACTCCAGCCGAACAATCGGCTTCTTTTGCTGATAATCAACCCTTCCCACCAAAAAGACCAAACATCCAGTTTATTGATAGCAAAGAACAGTCCAGAACCCCTCTAATAAGAGATGACCTTGATCAGTCAGAAAGGGAGAGGATTGCCCGAGAAGCTCAAGAAAAGCTAAACTCCATCAAAGAAAAAGCTCTCAGAGAAGAACAAGAAAAAATTATTCGAGAAAGAATTGAAAGAGAAAGAGCAGAAAGAGAAAGAATTGAAAGAGAAATAACAGAAAGAGAAAGACTTGAAAAGGAGCAAGAAGAAAAGGAAAGACTAGAAAGAGAAATACTTGAAAGAGAACTAGAAAAAGAAAGATTAATCAAGGAAATGCTCGAGAGAGAGGAGACCTCTAGAAGAGAGAAAGAGGAGAGAGAACGAATAGAAAAAGAAAAGAGCGAAAGAGAAAGGTTAGAAAACGAACTAAAAAGAGAAAGAGCAGAAAGGGAAAGACTCGAAAGAGAACAAGCCGAAAGAAAAGAACAAGAAGAAAGAGAAAGAATTGAAAGAGAGATAATTGAAAAGGAAAGAATTGAAAGGGAAAGAATCGAGAAAGAGCTCAGTGAAAAAGAAATGCTCAAGCAAGAGTTAGAAAAGGAAAGAGCTGAAAAAGAAAGACTTAGACAAGAACAGATTGAAAGAGAAAAACTCGAAAAAGAAAAACTCGAAAGGGAAAGAATCGAGAAAGAGCTCAGTGAAAAAGAAATGCTCAAGCAAGAGTTAGAAAAGGAAAGAGCTGAAAAAGAAAGACTTAGACAAGAACAGATTGAAAGAGAAAAAGCAAAACAAGAGACAGTCATTAAAGAAAGACTAGAAAAAGAAAGGCAAGAAATAGAAAACCTTAAAGCTGCTATTGCTAAAGAAAGAGCCGAAAAGGAAAAACTAATGACCGAACAGGAAAAGAAAGAACAAGCAGAAAGAGAAAAACTCGAAAAAGAAATAATCAAAAAAGGACAGACCGAAATAGAAAGACTCAAGCAAGAGCTCGAAAAAGAAAAAGCAGAAAAAGCATCTTTCTTAACCAGACACCAAGAGCCACAACCCAATATTTCTATTTCTCCAAAAAATACCGCCGAAGTATTCATTCCTAAATCCGAAAAACCCATATCCGTTGAAAAGATAAAACCTAATAATCAGAGTTTTAACGACTTATCAATAGATGGGCTCCCAGAAATATCCAGTCTTTCATCCTTAATAGAACAAGAAAAGCCCGTACTTAAGGAAGAAAAGACTAAAACAGAAGTTAAAATTCCAGAAATACCTTCTCTAGAAAAAATATCGGAAGAATCAGAAAAGATTGCTTTTGCTGAAAAGAAAAAGAAAGAAGAAGAAGAAAAGAAAAAGAAGGCTCAAGAAGAAGCAGAAAAGAAAAGAATACTTCAAGAAAAAGAAGCAGAAAGACTGCTTCAAGAAAAGGCTAAGAAAAAAGAGGAAACAGACGAAGACAAGCTCAGAAAAATAACTGACGCTACCTTTGATACGGAAGAAGAACTTGCTGAAATCCTTGAAGAAAAAGTCCCTTTCGAACAAAGAAAGAAAGAGCTAGAAATCGAAATAGAAAGAGCTGAAAAAAAACTAGAAGTAGTTATGGGAAGGATATCTAGGATAGACGAAATCAAAAAAACAATCGAAGATCAAGAAAATAATGCCAAGACAGTAGACGAAAAAAGGGCTTTCGAGAAAGAAAGATGGAAGATTGAAGACGAAAGAAATAATGTAGAAATGGAAAGGCAGGAAAAGGAAGATGAACTTGAATCCCTTAATGCCCAACTCAATGAATGCGTATATAACTTCGAGAAAATCAGATCAAAAGAAAGAGAGCTAAATCTAGAACTAGAAATACTTAGAAGAGATAGGGAAGATATCCTCCTTGAGAAAGAAAAAAGAGAAACCCAGAAACAACTTGAAAAAATCGAAGAAGAAGCCTTTGAGATAAAAGACAAGATGTTTGAGAATACCAAATTCAAGGACGATCTCAACAGAAAACTATCTGAAATTAAGAATAAGGAAAAGCTTTCTGAAGAAGAGATTAAAGTCCTTGAAAAAAGAGCTGACGCTGCTGGAAACAAGAATGAACTCCGAGGACTCGAAGGACAAAGAAAAAAGATAGAATCAGACAGAAGAAATATCGAAACAGAGAGATGGAAACTAGAAGACACTCTTTCAAAAGCCGAAAAAGAAAGAGACACCCTAAAAGAAAGATATCAAGCAATTTCTGGTCAAGTAAAACAGTTCAGGGATAAAATATCAGAAATCAACGATAAAAAAGAACAGAATATCAAACTTCAGATATCCCAGATTTCTGACAAGATTAAAGAGAACGAATCAAGTAAGGCAGAACCTGCCACCGAAGAAGAACCTAATAACCAAGAACAATGAACCAAGAAAAACAAGAAGAGTTAAAACAAAAACTACTTGAAAGCAAAACTAGTATCGAAAAAGAATTAAGCACTTTCGCCACTAAAGAAGAGGGGAGTGATGACTGGAATACCACATTCCCCCATGAAGATAATTGTGACGACATAGAGTGCGAAACTGATGAAGTAGAAGAATATGAAAATCTACTTCCAATAGAGCATAGTCTTGAACTAAGACTAAAAGACATAGATCATGCCCTCCAAAAACTTGAAAAAGGAGAATATGGTTTCTGCGAACAATGCCATCAGGAAATAGAAATTGAAAGACTAGAAATCCTTCCTGACGCTAAAACCTGTAATCAATGTAAGATATAAGAAGAGCCTGCTAATAGCAGGCCTTCTCTTTGGGCAAAAAATAGGCTTAAGAGGGGAGAGGGTGCTTTAATATGAGTATTTTATCATCTCTTAATTATATAAACCCTATGAGCCATAAAAAATCCATGGACATCATCCATGGATTTTCTTATTAATAACTTACCTTTCTTCCTACTGGAACTCCAACTAACGGATTAGTAGCCCCTCTTATCTCAAAATGTAAATGAGTCCCTGTCCCTCCTTTAAATTTAATCACTTTTCCAGTATTACCCATATATCCAATAACCTGTCCTTGAGAAACTTTTGCTCCAGATATTATTCCTTCCGCAAATGAACTCAAGTGAGAATAAAGACTGATTGCCCCATTCTCATGAGAAACTGTTATATACATCCCATAAGGCCATGCATTTTTAACAATCTGTACAGTCCCCCCAGCTGCTGCAACTATAGGACTTCCATATTCTCCCCCTATATCCACTGAATTATAATAATTCTTTCCCTTCACCGTATGAGAATAGTGCGCTCCCTGAGTAATAGCCCCCTTAGCAGGAGTTATAAAATATGCTGCTGATACCTGAACATTCACCTCTACCTCAGGAACATTTTCATTGTCTGTATATTCCACCTTCGGTTTAGTTGCTACCTTTTGAACAGGGGAATCAGACTTCTTTGTTTCTACAACTCTTCCATTAGGTATTATTAATACATCTCCAAGATAAATTTCTTTATCAGAATTCAAATTATTAAATTCAACTATATGGTCTGGATTAGCACTATAATCTTTAGCAATAGATTCTACTGTTTCTCCCTTTTCCACCATATGTATCAATCCGTTTATAGGAAGTATCATCAATTCTTGTCCCTCCTTTATCTTGCTGCTAGACATTTCATTAGACAATAGAATCGTCTCTACTGAAATATTAAACTTTTCTGCTATCTTAGAAATAGTCTCTCCTTTCTGTACTGTATATCTAATTATTGAGCTATCAGTACTAGTATCCATTCCTTCACTCTCAAACTGCATCAAAGAAGCATAATTCTCTTCTGAGACGAATAGGGGAGAGACACTAGGCATAGCTACTCCACTGTCACTCATTAGCATAGCACTATTCTTTGGTATTATTACTTGGTCTAAGCTGATTATCGCCAAAGGCTCATCTGCCCAAACATTACTTTTTTCTTTACTTAAAGGGTTTACCGTTACAGCTAGTAATAATACGCAAACCAAAAAAGAGATAAAAACTCTTGTTTTCTGCATCTTTATAATCCTAGCGATTTGTAAAAGGTTTATCTTTTTCCCTCCAGCCAATATTGTTTTTATGATCATTTAGATTAAGCCTTGAAAATTATTGGTTTATGCTCCACACTCATTAATATACATTATCCATTTTAGGCCTTTTGCCCATTATGTCAAACGAAATATCCCCAAATAACAACATTAAGGACCAATTAACAAGGTCTGGCTTAGCTGCTCAAAAAAAATTAGGACAGAATTTTCTTCATGATGCAAACATAATTAATAAGATGGTTGATGCAGGTAATATTACTAATAATGATACAGTCCTTGAGATAGGTCCTGGGCTAGGTACTATCACTAAACCCTTAAGCAAAAAAGCAAAGACTGTTATAGCAATTGAAAAAGATTCTGGCATTGCAGACTGGCTCGAAAAAGAGCTAGCCTCCGAAGATATTCATAATGTAAGAATCATTAAAGGAGATGCTCTTAATGAGCTGGATCTTGATTTTGGGAATAACTACAAAGTCATTGCCAATATTCCATATTACATCACCTCTCATCTAATCAGAGTTTTACTTGAAAAAGAGAATCGTCCCAGTTCTATTATCCTCATGATCCAAAAAGAAGTAGCCGAAAGAATTTGCAAAAAAGATGATAATTCCCTCCTTTCTATTAGCGTAAATTATTACTCCTATCCTAAAATAATCCATATAGTCTCTAGAAACTGTTTCCATCCCAAGCCAAAAGTAGACAGTGCTATTATATCAATCACCCCTAAAGAAGAAAAAGAAGACAAATCATTTACTGAATGTTTTTTTAAAATTCTCAAAACAGGATTCTCTTCCCCTCGTAAGCAATTATTAAAAAACCTCTCCCAGATAGGGGAGAGGGGAGAGATGGAGTCTCTGATTAAAGCTTCTGGACTTGACCCAAGGCAAAGAGCAGAAACATTATCTCTAGAAGATTGGAAAAAGCTAACCACCTCCTATCTTAACCTTAAAAATTAATAAAGATTATCTGTCGGCACTCGATGAAACAACTTAATAAATCCTGGTTTCATGGTATCAATCGCATCTCTATGATAGACATGATCATACTTAACAGGAAAACAATTCTCACTATCACTCACTTTCCTAATTAACTGACAATGAAAGCATTTAGGCACTTCTCCTTCTACAGTTGCTTCTACTGGATCCCCCGTTCTCCTTTCTTCTTCCTCATCTTTACACTTTTCCATATTTCTCGTCATTAATAATACCAAAACCTCTTTACTATCGATTTTAATAGCAGGAGACTCTATCCAATGTTTTTTTTCTTCATTAAAAAGTTTGAAAGGCGAATTATACGCTATCACCTCAATCTTTTCTGGATATATTGACCCTCCTATTTTCGGCAAATCAATGCACTCTCCATTATCATTATTATATACATAGACAGGAGCTCCAGAAGCCCCTTTAGTCTTAAAAATAAAGACTGACCCAGGCTTAAAAGGTACTATTCCTCCTCCTGTCCCATCATTTCCTCCATAAAAACACTCTCCCTTATAATCAGCATCTGAAAAGAATATTGCTGCAAATTTCTCATCGCCTTCTGGCTGTATAAAATGATACCCATCTACCTTCTGATCCATTCCGAAATTACCAAGACTAGTAGCACTACTCTTTAAATACAATTCTTTCTCAGTTTCTCCATCTTGTAAATAAACCCCATACAAAGATTCTTCTCCTACCTTCGGAATTTCTGGCTCTTCTGGGTCTAATATCGCTGGATTTATTACGTATATAATAACATAAGAACCAACTAAAATTAATAACCCAAAAAAAGCTCCTATAATAATCTTTTTACCCTCTCCTGCCTTTGCCGGACTCCCTCCTGAAAAAAATATTTTAAACCCTCCGTATATTACCATTATCAACCCAATACCACTCCCAATCATTACCAGGTCTTTATAATATTTCTCTACCAATTCGTATACATCAGCCATTTGATCCGCTGCGAAGACCACGTTCATCCAAGACAACGCCAAAGCAAGTATTAACGATAAAATTTTACTATTTTTTTCCATGGAACTCTTATTCATCTGTCATTATTATTAAACTCTTCGGACGTACAGCATCTTTCAATAGGGAAGTATCATACACATCTGACCCCCTCAACTCTCCGATACAACCGCCACTTTTTTCAATTTGCCTTCTACTAATATAAAGACACTTACCATCAGTTCCTTTGATTATCACCGACACTAAAGCATCGACCTTAATAGACCTTACTCCATAATACTCCCCCTTTTTATTTTTCTTTTCAAATAAGTTCCCACATGAACCATCATTGATATCAAACTTTATATATCCCTCCCCTGTACCTGCCTTTGGCACTTTTATCGTACATATATTCTTCATTGCTTCTGGGTCAGTTAACTCTTCAGGATCCGTCATTGGACCAGGATCCCCCTCCTCTTCCTTCTCCTCTCCTAAAGGAAGATATGCTTTACAACTCACAGACTCGCCATCAGCTCCCTCGCACTTCCACGCCCATCCACCAGAAATATCATAGAAATCCTTCATTTCACCACCCTTACAAAGATTTGTTGTCGGCTTATTCTCAAACCATTTTCCATTCGCAGTTCCACATTCAACTTTCCCTTTAGAAAAAGCAGTTCCTTTACAATAACAATCCACTACCTTATTAGGAGAATATTTATCATTAGCACATGTATAATGCCACTTATCTCCATCCTTATCTAAAGCCACTGCCGCTGTTCCCGATTTACAATATCTATCCGTTTGCAATTTACCATGCTGATACTTCCTACTCGCCTCAATCTGATCATCAGAGTTAGGACAAGCAATACTACCATCAGTAAATGCACACACAGGCATAATAGGCGCTGTACAACAATTATGCGTATTATTGTAATCAGGAAAATCATAACAACACCATACCCATTGATATTTTATAAGTCCAAATTTCTCATCAGAATATACCCGGGGGATAGTAGGGGTACCATTAAGACATATATTATCCATTGGCCCCTCGTCTAAAGTATAATACTGAGAATGATCGTTACATTTTCCTTCTCCAGTTCCCGAACCTCCTACCCAAGCATAACAATCAACATCCGCTCCTCCATTTTGTCCTGCACATTTCCACCAATAATTAAAATTATTCTTTTGAACAGGAGTAGCAGTTCCTTTACTACATAATTTCCCTACGGGGGGAGCTGATGAATATGATTGATTACTAGCTTCTCCACACAAACCATTCGTTCCTCCTGCTACCGATCCTTTATATGCATAACACTCATCAGTCTCTCCTGTTGACGTCAAACACGTCCAACTATACTTCTGTACCCCCCCTACAATCTCAGTTGGCTTTTTTTTCCTTGAAGCATTAGAGACACAAGCACTATAACCACTCCCATAATCTCCAGGATAATAATCATTATATAAAGTTTGTCCTTGAGCCGAACCACATCTGTTCGCTGGATCATAGGTATAAAATGCTAGTGCCTCATAAGCCCCAGTCAACATCTTTCCAACAAAGCTTTTTGTCACCTCATAAGCTTCTTGCACATACTCTTTTGCTATATCGACAAAACTTTTCTCATAACCTTTTCCCGGAATCTCAACATTAAATACTTCCTCTTCTTCACTAACAGTGACTGCATCCTCATTCTGAGTCTTTCCACAATTTGGAACTGGATATAGATAAACATAACTATCTTCGGGCTCTTTCTCTTTTACTCTATTTCTAATAGTTATAAGTGATTTGGCAATGCAAGTGATTGGAACCTCAGTAGGGCAATGAATCATTTTTGTTCGAACATTACATTGCCCTCTATAACCTGGCTCACTAAAAAATGCCATATTATAAAAATCCTTTAATATCTTATTATTCGGATTACTCGGATCGATAATAGGATCAGTATATATATGATGCAATATCTCCCCCTCACCGATTCCCTCATAATATCCTAATTTTGATAAATCATCTACTTCTTTATTTATATATCGCTTATCGCCATCTGGCTCGAGGTTATAAAAACCGTATAATTTAGGCAATATTCTAACAGACTTATATCCTATCAAATTTATATCTGGAACAGGACAACCTTTATCTTCATAGGAAGTGTCGTCAAAAAGTATTACAGGATTGCCCATATAATTAGGCTCTTTATATGCTATTACCGCCTTATAAGTACAAGGAGTAATATCTGACTTTTCCATACTCACAACTTCTGCTAATTCTGGAATATCTCCTTTAGCACATATATATTCTTTTATTTCTTCTTCTCCATCATCAGTCTCAACAGTTTTTTTAACTTTGAATGCAATTCCATTTATACAAGTATCCACTGGGTCCTTTACATTCAATATTGCAGGATTAATCGTATTAGCTATCAAATACACTGAAAACAATATTATAGCACCTGTTAAAGCACCCTTAAACCTACTCTTAGCTTCAGAAAAAGTCCCTCCCGTTATCATCTTCAGCCCTATGCTCAATGTCACAAAAACCATTATCACAGCACCTAATGCAATAAGTAAAGAAAAATAGTAAAGAGCCATCTCACTAAAAGTAGATTCGTCTGTTAATGTTATTCCTCCAATAGTCGGATAAGTATTCATCATTGCTAATCCACTATCAATCAATAACGACAGGGAAGAGAGAATTATAAAAATTATTATCCAGTATTTTTTCCTCATAGGTTAAAAGTTATTTTTTTTGTATTAATGGTACTACCATTATAGTCTTTGGTTTTTCTCCTCCTTTCCAGCTAGAATATACATCCTGAAGATTAGTAATGCAATTTCCTTTTCTCTCACTCTCCTTTAGATTATAATAATGACAATCGCCCGAGTCACTCTTCAGAACTACTCCAGCCGAACCATCTATCCTAATAGACTGCACTGGAAAATATTCAAAATCCGCTTCTACTTTTCCTCCATTCTTGTCCCACTTCTTTTTCGATTTATCTTTCAAGAAATTTGTTCCGCAAGCCCCAGCAGCATCCGGGCTTGCGTGTATTAGCTGCTCAAGATTAGCTAATAAATTCGACCCAGGTGATATTCTAATAGGGCATGTATCGTACCTCCCCAATTCAACAGCTTCCTTTTGTTTATGCTTATCATATTCTTGACAATTCGGTACCGCATAAAGAATTATTGTCCCCATTTTCTCATCAGAAAATTGAGTATAAGGAGTTTCATAATATATCATTGAAGAGATATCATCCCTTATATCCAAGGTTTTTCCTGTTGCCTTATCTTCCTTCACTATATCATTATAAGTTGCACTTACAGCCACACACTTTCCTCTTAATTGTGGCTCTGAAAATATAACTACTCCATTTATAAACCCGAAATCCTTATTGCCATTCCCAATATCTTCTCCATCAAGCTTTAATCTGCTCATCGCAAACTGAATTTTATCAATCTTATCATTTATCCTTAATTCATTAAAATTAAATACCGAATCTTTTACATGATAAGGCGACATCAAATAAGTTAAACTATCTTCTCCACCATCTTTTCCTATTAACCCATTATCATATAAATAAACTCCATCAAGCTTTGGAATAATCCTGACAGATTGATATTCTCCCAATGATATCTCTGGCACATCAGGACAATTTTTATTACTCACATTTTCGTCCAAAAAAAGTACTTCCTTATAACCTTTATAATCTTTTTCAGAATAGACTATTACCTCCCTAACCTTACATTTTCCAAGCCTAGTCGTCTCTTCCATCAATTCTTCTCCTTCCTTCAAAGTTATATCAGGATTTTGCCCCTGAATACAGTTAGTATAAATATACTCCTTTTCCTTTCCAGTCTTTTCAGACACCTTCACTAGTCTAAGCTTTCTCTCTATTCCAAACACACACTGACTTTCCGGCGCTGTGTTTATACGTGGATTTATTTCCTGAATTATAACATAAGTTCCTAATAGTATTACCATTCCTACTACTGAACCAAGTAACCTGTTTTTTGCTCCTTGAAAAACACTTGGTGAACCGTTTCCCGTAAGAAGCTCAAATCCAGCCTTCATAGCAGCAAGAAACATTATTCCAGTTCCTACTACCGTTCCAAAGGCAAAGAAATATCTTGTTGTTTCACTGATATCAGAATTTTCAGTCAATTTTAAACCTCCAAGCTCTGGCCAATCTATTTCTAAAGCAAAAACAGGCAAGACTATTCCGAACAATAGCACACTTGATACAACTATTAATGATTGATATGTTTTTTTATTCATATGCATAGGGCAGGGGATTGATTATCTATTATATGGAACAATGAAAAATTTCTTAGGAAGAAAATCTTCTGTTGCAAGGCCTTTAAAATTCACCTGATTACAATCTCCTTCTCCTCTTCCTATCCTTATATCGTCATATATATTGCATCTACCTCCGTTATCAAGGAAAGTTATTACCGACGGTGTATCTATTTTGAAAGAATACACCTCTCCTCCAAGATTAGGACAAGCCTTACTTATAACCTCTGGAGAAACTATCGTTTCCATTGCATCTAAGGTTATTGAACACTTAGCATCATCACAAACAGGAGATATACTGCCATTACTTCCTCCTCCTACCGGAACTTCTCCGTCTGCTCCCGTAAGAGTAATTTCACAAAATTTGAGTTGCTGATCAGTTTTTCCTTTTACTTCACCTCCTTTTTCTGAGCAAGAAAGATTATTAAACATTATTAGTCTTATCTTCAAATCCTTATAATAATTCTTATCTCTTTTAAATATAGTGATATAATTCATTCTTCCTCCAAGATCCTTTAATCTTTCATCCATGTCGACATTAGGAATGTCTTCATAAAAAATAGCGCATTTTTCTATCTTATCCACATTATTCTGTGCTGCTATTCCAAAGTAATCAATTCCCTTATCCTTCTTTGAATTAACTATATCAATAGACTTCACATTATCTTTGTAATTAACATGCTCTAAATCGGTAAAAGCACCTTTCAAAAACAATGGGGGATATAGCTTAGGCGAATATTCAGCTTGTTCATAAAGAAATGCTCCATCTCTCTTACTAATTATATTCAATCCAGGATTATCATTCGCCTTTTCCGGATCCTTAGGATCAGGCTGTCCATTTCCTCCCACAAGAGGAGTATTAACAACAATCTCTACTCCAGGAGGTAATGACATTGCTGAATCGTCATTACTAGGATCATCATTGTAATACACTATCGCTTCTCCTCCATTAAACCCAATAACACTCTGTAATCCATAGTACTTCTTAATCGTTATCTTTTGAGTATCCATTATATCCTGACTAGTAAGTGCCATATCTATCCATTTCTTAACCTTACCAGTATCATCTTCCGTCTTCTCTCTTTCTATACATACAGATAATTTATCGCATTCAGTCTCCTCTCTTTCTCCTGGATTAGGATTTATTGCCTTCATTACGAGAAAAGGGGAGAGAAGAATAACTATCCCCACTATCACCCCAATGAGTTCATTCTTAAACTTAGAAAATGCTTGCGGACTTCCTTCTGATAATAAAAGCTCTAGCCCAGTCATCGCCACCTTCAATGTTGCGATGGCAATCATCAATGAAACAATTACAGCATAAAAATACGTTGCATAATCCTCTATTTTACTATCCTCTGTTATTGGATCAATTCCAGGCAGGTCAGGATATTCCATGGCAAAAACTACTTTACAATAAAGCAACATTGTCATAACAGATATTGATAGTAAGTACCTCTTATTCATAGTTCTTCATTATTTAGTAGTTTGTTGCCTTCCTGAAGTACAATAGAAATCATCAACATAAGACTGTTTTTCTATTGCTCTCTGACAACCAGTTTTTAAACTCATATTCCTATCACACATCTCCTTTTCTGCTTTTGTTAAATACTCTGCATTAAGAGGGAAACAATTAGGACCATTCTTATTAATAGGGTAGGGGAAGTCAGGAGTTATCCTATAACCCTGAGCATTAGTAGCTGTTACCCCTTCTTGACACCCAAAAAGCCTTATCTTAGCCAAATTCTCTTTATAAGCTGCTCCGAATCCAGTATTGCACCTCTCCATCTTCGTCCTTGTTGTAAAAAGCCAATCTAATAAAGCCATCCTACTCTCGTCATATCTATCATCCTGACCATTCTTAGGCTTTATCTGAGAATCATAATATGGCCTTAACTCCTCTGAAATCATATAAGTCTTCATTCTCTGTCGCCACAAATCCACCTTTTGGATTAGTCCGGGATTTTCTAATCCCTCCCCACCAATACAATAATTTCCTTTCCCTTTAATCTTTTCAATAGATATCCAGTTCACATGTTCCATGGACTTATACAAAGCAAACTGCTCCTCTAATAACTTTGTATAAGGACAAGAGAACCATGTTTCAGTAGTCGAAATCAAAGAATCATAATCATATATCGTCCCTATGACCTCCCTTTCCCTAACAGCACTCACATCATTTACCGACATGCAACATACCAGTAAACCTAAGCATAAGATTTTAAGACTTTTAATACTCATCATGACTCTTTTGATTATTTATCTTCCGTACCTCCCCATTCTACGACCGTAAAACCTTTTCTCTTAAACTTATCAAACCTTTGTGGCTCTACTGGAACTGGAGTCTCTAATGCTTTATAAACCATGAACACTCTTAATACCGAATCTGGGGTAGGGGATATGTTCAATGTCGATATATTCGTATATTCTTCTCCTGCAAAATGAATAAGATTATATTCATTATCCTTCATTCTCGGATACCAATACGCTATAAATTCATTATACTCTTTCGGAATAAGACCAATCTCTTCTAGTTTATTTTGTAAGAACTCCCTAGTATCTACCCCCTTAACTACAAACCCTTTAGTCATATCAGGCTCCATCTTCTTATCCGGAACCCCTTCCCAGAAAATATAACTATGTTCTTCGCCATCCTCCTTATTAATTATTCTTCCATCTGGATAAGCTGTAATATTCCATCCTTTCAATAAATCACTATACTTCGGATAATCGGCCACTATCTTCCCCTTATAATCCAACCTAACTTGTACATCTTGCTTCTTTTCTGGATAGAAATAAATAACTGGCTTCTCATGACAAGGACATCCTTCATCAGTCCTTTCTGCCTCTAAGTACACCACAATATCATTCTTATAATCGAAACATGGTCTCTCTTCCATCAAATCCCTATCCCAAGCATTACATTCTACTACCGTATATCCCTTAGGAGGAACATAGGCAGGCTTTCCACCCTTACACGCACAATTTCCCTCAGTAGATACTGGATGTGCCTTTAGAACATAAATATTACTCCATCCTATCCAATGAGCATGATAATCCTTAGCAATAAACTCTAGTTCATTATTTCCTGCTGACAATATATCCATTATATCTACGTGCCCACTCCACACACTAACTCCAGGAGCTTTGTATTCCTTCTGCTGACCATTAGTATGATTTTTAATTATCAATGCATCATCCATAGACACATCTTTTGGAGTGTTCTGATCACTTGATATTAATATCTGCTCTGACCCATCCCATTCAACATTAATCGTTGCTAACGACACTTCTTCGTACTGAGCATTAACATTCCTACCTCCTGCCGGAGTGACTAATTGCCCTTCATATTCCAATGTTTCGCACCTCGATACTGCTATATATAACCAAGCCTCTGAAATACCTACATGATGATCTCCGATATCCTTCATAATAAACACCAATTCATTCTGTCCTGGCGTTAATATCTGATTAATTCCTCCTACTAAAACTGATCTTTCATTTCCTTCTAAAAAGGTTATTTCTTTACCATTGGTTAAGTTCTTAATCCAAAGCTTGTCATCTATCCATATTGGAGTAAGCCGTCCGTTTTCTTTTGATATTCCTACTTCAGCCACCCCATCCCAATCAAACGTAATCCTAGCTAATTCTATTTCTCCATAGGCACTTCCTGTATCAACTCTTCTTCTTTCATCCGTAATCTTCCTATAATCATAACCTGCTTCTCCTGGATCACAAGTAGGAGAACAACTCATATCGTGAACAATCATTTTCAAGCTTGCTGGAAGATTATCATTAATAATATCTTCTACTACTGGTTCTGAATTGTTCTTTCCATAATATGCTGTATAACTCGGAGTAAGGAATTTAGTATATCTAGTTACTTTTGAACAAGCGAAACAAGTATTCTGTGTTAATGGCTTACATGCACTACAAGTATCAGTACAAATAGCTAAAATACATCCACATGCTATAGTTGAAGCAGCGCAATAACAATCGCTCCTATTCCTACATAACTTACAATCACATCCAGTACTTCTTGCTCCTCCATTAGAGAATATTCCTGTTTCGTTACTTACTTTAGATATTCCGCTATAATCTCCGCCACCTTCTCTTCCTCCTCCCTCGACATATACATTAGCTGCATTATCAAAAGATACAATCACCGCCTCCATCTGTTGCAAGGTTCTATCAATCATCCTAATCATCTGCCTAGTATATATCTTAGTATGATAAGATAATTGTCCTACTGGAACTAAAGAGGGGATAAGGAAGCCTCTTTCTATTCCAATCTCAGTATCAATAGCACTATTCTCTGAATACTGAGAATAATCTATAAATGCTGGCTTGAAATAATAAGGCATCTTATCTCTTCCTGTGTAATAAGGGTCTATAACTTCTTCAGGCTTAGTTAAAGCATAAAACGTTAAAGGGTCTCCATCAATAGCCATATCTTCTCCAGTCCAATATTGCTCCTCTCCATTAAGATAAGAATATCCAGCCTTGTCATATATCTCATCTTTCCACTGAACAAACCTCCTTTTTGTTGTATCAAATACTGCTCCTGGAGCTCCTCCTAACTCAGGAGTTATTCCATATGACCCTGGACATGTACTGCTTACATTATTAAACGAAGTATTGCTTCCTTGCAAAGTTTCAAGTTCACCCTTACTGCATATCCTTCTGTCCTCTTCATCATCAACTAGTGACTTTGAATTAGGACCTTCCTTTTCCATACTCTTATCTACGTGCAAATTACTAATCAATTCACCAGTCCTAATCCTGATTATCCTATTATCCTTTTGAGTCACATTATACTGATCTTCTCCCCAGTTACACGTAAACATATTCTTTCTATACTCATCATCTTCATAGATATTCTTCTTGTTAAGCTCTACTGGATCTTCGTAGTCATTACAATTAAACCTCTTCCTATAAGTTCCTGTCTCATAAGGATATGATAGATTAAGAACATCTTGACTAAATGAATACCTTTCCCTTGTTTCTCTTTGTAAAGCCTGGAACTCTCCCTTTGAATATAATTCCAACCTCTTATCCTTCATCATGTACTTCTCAACCTTTTCCAAGTCTTCCATCCTAGCCCTATAATACTTCTTAAATGATATCAGTCTCTGATAATATGCGAGCAAGAACTCAGTTTTTCTAGCTTGAGTAATCTCTGGCTTGTTATTATATACAAAATCATTACACTTCCACCCCATCTTTATCGGACTAGTTGGCCCTTGTTTTATTTCCTGAGCAGGACAAGAAAGTTCAGTATTCACATCTCCATAAACAATAATATTAATAAACTCTCTCATACAATCCATCGACCTTCTCTTCAAGCAAGGGTCATGCTGATAATATGGATTACCAGGATTAAATATATTATTAAATTGAGGCGACTGACAGCTCGCACTTCTTCCTCTTGGACCTCCACAACAACCAGGCCCCCCATCGTTACAATTTATATCGCACCAAACCCCACATCCAGATTTTGAATGACAATAAAAATCAGTCATCGGACTAACTCCTCCTCCAACTGTACCCTCACAACCTACATACTCGGGATTGTATAAATTACTCGTTCTCTCATCTGTTATACTGCACATACAACCTTCCCTTATATACTCTTTAAGATCATTAATCACTCCATGTAATCCATCCTCTTCACAGTTACCCCAATATCTACACACCTCCTCTTGAGTATCCCAATCACGATAATTCACGTTCAAAGCAGTTTTTCCTTCTTTTGAAATATCATAATCCCCAGAATAATCAGGATTAAAATAGCCATTAGCATCATAATGAAGCTCTGGATCATCGTTCCAAATATTAATAGGAGGATTACCAAGAGGGGAATCCTCATCATTATTCCCCGGAATTCCACACCTATAATTCCCATCATTTAAAAACAGCATTTTATGCTCTGCCGCCTTAAGTAATTCATTAATACAAATACGAAAATCCACCCCCTGATATTCATCCATCTCAGTAATAGCGCCGTCTCCGTTCTTATCTATCGCATTTCCATACTTATCATACAGATAACATATTTCCTCTGTATGTCTTTTTTGTACTGGTACTGAAGGGCTTGATGTATCCACCTTTACTGAAGAATAGTTATAAGCCTGGGAAGGGGAGGTAGATACCGCATTAAGAATTGACTCCAATACTGCTCCAATAGGAATTTCTGTGTACTGAACCAAAGGACGATCAACATCGTCTCCTGGCAATGGTTTTAAATTATCCACCTCACTTACTAAATCATTCAGATTCATTTCCAATAACTGAGGATTTATCGCTTTTAGCATTAATGTTGATCCAGCTAAGATAGTCAAACCCAAGAACAGTCCTTTAATGCTTTTCTTTGCTTCTGTAACCTGTCCAGCATTCTCTCCAGCTGTCAATATATTTATTCCTTGATAAGTCAATCCTATTAAGGCTATAATTGTTCCTCCAACTATACTGAAATTCAAAAGGTAGACAAAGAAGTCTACCCCAAATTGCGGCGCTATTCCTATTACTGGATATTCCTGATGTAATTCAAGGGCATCATTAGCTAATACTAAACCTGCTATCATAACCCCCCACAAGGAAAAAATTATTACTTTTTTAAAATATTTCATATTCATTTATTGGCTTATAACTCCCATTGCTTGTTCTTGCTTAATAGCATCTTTCTCATCAGAACCATTCTTCGCTATCGAATAAACATAAAGAGTCCAAGTAGGAAAGGCTCCCAAATAAGGGATTGCTTCAAACAACCCCACCCCTATATACCTTCCCATCACTTTAGACCCTACGTTCTTTCCTTTTCTACTAGGCATATGCCCCGCCTTCATAAAAGACCAAGCTCCTATTATGAACCACGCAGTAAAATCTAATATCCAGAAATCATCTAAAGCAAAGCATAGTAATATCAGCGATATTCCATCTATTATCAAGGCTACAAAGAGCATCATCAACTCATCAATCTCAAACTTGAATTTTAATGGCAGAAGATCGAAAGGGAACATCTCTTTTGTATAAAAGAATAATTATGCTATAATTATACCATCATTAATTAATTATTGCAAAAACAATAATATGAATCTTCTTGACATTATTTCTAAGAACAGAAAATTCCTTCTTGTCTTAATTATTTTCTGTATTTTTCCAGCTTTTGTTTTAGCAGATGATATTCTTGGTAACTTTTTAGGAGGACTCGCTTCCGTAGGAGGAATGGCTTTAGACATAGCTAAAGGAATAATTGGTGCTGCTTTAGCTGTTCTTGCAGGTTTAGCAGTTCAATTACTCAGCTTAGGACTTGATTTCCTACAATGGACCTCCAGCGGTGATTTCATTCAAAAAGGGATGACCAGTAGCATGGATAATCCTATGATTAGCGAGGGATGGTCAACTGTAAGAAATATAGCTAATATTCTTCTCGTTTTTGGATTAGTCGCTGTTGCTATTAGTATTATGCTAGAGTATCAGGAAACAAAAGCTAAGAAAATGCTTATCAATTTCGTCTTAATGGCTCTCTTGATTAACTTCACGCCCGTCATATGTGATACCATCATTGACGTCGCCAACTCACTCATGAGAGTCTTTTTGAAAGGAGGAGTATCTCCCGACTTAGCTACAGAATTGAAGAATCAAATGGATTCTGGTAAATTAGAAAATATTGTAACCAATATTGTCCTAACAGGTTTTTGCATTCTTTCATTTTTTGTATATCTTCTCTACGGAATCCTTTTTATGTTTCGCTATGTTCAACTATGGCTCCTTATTATTATTTCTCCTATTGCTTTTGCTAGCAAAGTTTTCTTACCAACAGAAGCTGCCCGCTATATGAGCTATATTCTTCCTGATCAATGCCAATGGGAAGCCTGGTGGAAAGACTTCCTAAACTGGGCCTTTATTGGAGTTCCAGCAGCTTTCACCATCTTCTTATCTAATAGGCTCATGTCCATCATTAGTGATAATGCTAGTGCTATTGTTGCCGCTCCAGTAGGTTCTCTCCAAGGAACTTTTTCTATGATTATCTGTTATATGCTTCCTATAGGAGTTCTAATCCAAGGATTCATTATGACCATGAATAAAGGAAATACGGCTGTATTCAATATGGGGTCAAAACTACAAGGAATATATAATCGCGGCGCCAATCCCCGAAAACTTGCTAACGCTGGTGTAAACGCTGGAAAATGGGTAGGAAGAGGAGCTGGTGGAGTAGCTACAAGAATAGCAACAGCCGGCCAAGCTTATAAAGAAGGAGGTATCGGAGGAGCTGCAAAACATGTAGCTACTGGTTTTGGTAATAAAGGAAGGCAAGACTTCCAAAAATGGAACATCAAAACCCAAGAAAGTCTCGGCCTTAAAGAAAGAGGAACCTATGAAAGCATGGTCAGTAAAAAGGCTGATGAAAAGTTTAATGCTATTAATAAGCTTAGCTCTGAAGAAAGAAAAAAAATTGAAAATCCATCTACTATCTCTGAAAAGGTTAGAGCTCGTGTAGAGGGAGTAATGGGTACAAGAAAAGATACTCTAGCTGCTATTGCTAGGTCAAAAGCTACTCAAAAAGAAACTAGTATTGATGAATACGTAAAAACTCTTAGTGATTCATCGGAATACGATAAAACTGACCCTAAGGTCATGGAAACTCTTATTAATAACCTTATTTCAGACACCAAAGAAGGCAAAGTTACAGACGAACACTTTAAAAAACTCTTTGAAAATGAAGATAACAGAAAAACAATCCAAAAATACGACAAAGATAATACTGTCATGAAGAATGCCGCCAAAATAAGACCCGAACTTGCTCCTATATTACTACCAGGCAAAGATGGAAATCCTGCCACCATCAAATCAGTTACCCAAAAGATGAATGCTCAGCAAGCAGGAGAAACAATTGATGTTAATAGTATTGGAAACGTCGAAGTCTTTAACAACCTATCTGCTAAGCACCTAGAAGGAATAGCAAAATACGGATCAGAAGAAAAAATATTAAAAGCTCAGGAGATGATTTTAAATCACATACAGCCACAAATTAACTCTCTTAATACAAAGTTAGAAGAAAATCAAAAAAATATCGATAAAACACTTAATCTTAAGATAGAAGCAGAAAACAATGGGAAAAAAGCAGAAACACAACAATTAGAACAAGAGCTTATTACCCTTAACACTGAGAAAAAGCAATTACTTGCAGAGCTTAAGCCTCTCGTAATGAAAGCAGACGCTATTATTAAAAGCCTATAAAACCCTATGAATAACAAATACATACCAGGAGAAATAATGAACATTATTGATAGTATTGCTCAAAAATACTATATTGACTGGGAAGTAGAAGAGGATCCTAAAATCAAATCCATGATAGAAGCAGGCTCGCCCCTCGAACTAATTAGGTCTGCGAAATTCTTCTCTTCTAAGGTTCAAGAAGAATTAAAAAGAGGTAGAAAAATTGAATCAATTCTTCCTTCTTACTTAGTCAAAAAGACCCTTATAGCTATCAAAGATAAACAAATAGAACATCAGGACGCTTATTTCTTTCTTGAAAAAAACCTTAAGATACCTAACGGAACTCTTAAAGATTTTTTCAATGAACTACTCAATAATGATACCATAATGAAGTATCTAATTGGTCAATACTATGACGATGTCGATTTTGATGATTTACCCCCTGAAGAAGACGACCAATCAGTTCCGCCAGAAGAAAATAACAATACAAATTCTCCAAAAGAATCCGAAGAACTTTCTCCAGAGGCAGAAAAACCTAAAAAGAACTTCCTAAATCAAGAATTCCTATAAAAATAAGGATATCAATGATATCCTATTCAGTTTTCTTAAAGTCTGTATTGTCCACTACAGGCTTTTTTCTTGGCTCTCTTTTTCTTTCTTTTTGTTCATCTTTTTTTTCTTCAAAAGTATCACTTCGTCGGAAATACTCTGATAACACCATAGCCTCTGCTAGGGGACTGACACTTTCTCCCTTGTTTGAACCTTCAATATGGATATAAGCTTTATGAGATACTTTTATCTTCAACTTAACCATCTCTTCAGCTTCTCTCCAATCATCTGCCCATATCTCCTTAAGACTCATCAGGTCTTCATTGGTGATATTCCTAGCTTCTTCCTCAGAGACCCCAAGACCTTTTAAGAAAGCTCTTCGTACTGATCCGAAAGTAGTCTCAGCCTGCTGCTCTGCGTTAGCTTCTCCAATCTTCTTAATCGCATCAGCTTCTGCGTCAGCAGTAATTCGCACTACATGAGCATTCATTTCAGCAGCAATACGCTGAGCATTAGCCTCCTTTTCAGCCATATAAGCTTTTAAGGTAGCTTCTCTCAAATTACCTTCAGGGTTAATATCAGCAATTCCTATTTTCCAAATCCTCACTCCAAACTTCTCTTCGATATAGCGAAGATCCGAATCCTCATCAGGAACCACTTCATAATTGATATCAGTAATCGGACAATCAGGATAAGAATTTAATCTTCCATAAATTTCATCTCCTAGACCTTTACCAATACCATCATCACAACTCCTATGAGGATCAGTCTTGTTTCCGTTCAAAGCACTGTTCCGGTTAATCAATTCTTCGTATTTATACTTAGCAATCTCACTCCGAATCTCTGCTCTGATAAAATTGATGACAGAATCCAGCCATCGATCAGTCCTCATTAAAGCCACAAAGGGGGAAACCACTGACATAGTTAACACTACGTCTATAGTTAAAGGCAACCCTTCTTTATCCTCTATATTCGATAATCTAGACCAATAAACATCCTTTTTCAGGAAAATATAACTTATTGTCCTCTTCTCATGAGGACGGGGCTTTCCTTCTGAATCAATAGATGTCCAGATGAAATCATAATAATACACCCTATCAAAAGGCCATATTCCAAGATAATGAAGACCTTTCCCAATGAACATAAGTCCCAATATCTTCTGAATCAATCCTTTTTTAGCTACACTATGATTACCGTCATCAAGCTCTCCATCCTCGACCAAAAATTCATTTTCGAGGTGATGGCCTTCAAAGCTTATTAAAGTCTTCTTATAAGCCTGGTTTGTCAACACTACTACGGCTGTTCCTTCTTCAACAAAAGTGAAGAAAATATTATTAGGAGCAAGCCAGAAATACGCTACCCCTAGAAACAGCGCGAGATCAACCACTAATAGAATTAATAATAATATTCCTATTAAGAGATAATCATTGACTATCCCTGTTAAAAGGGAATATAGTAATATCACTATCAATATCATAGGAATTAATACCAGTGCAAAAGATTTCAATACAATGAAACCTTCCTCCTTAGCACTCATCCCATTCTCTGCATTTATTGATTGCATGTTAACGAACTCCTTCTTGCCTTGACTGCAAGATTAATTAAACTATAAAATATAATTTACTTTATGTCAATAAAAAAATAGCCTGATTCCAAGCTATTCAAAGATTCCTTTCAAGATATATAACAACCCAAAAGGAATCATGGCATAGAAGATAGCTCCGCCAAATCCTTCTGCTGGGTTTGCAGAAAACCTTTCAATCAATCCTGCCGTTCCCCAGCCCAAGAAATCGAACCCTGCCATCTCCAATAGGGCAATTATCGTGAACCCTATTAAGAACGATATCAAGAAAAATATTACATATAACAATATCTTCCCGATATTTCTTATTCCTTCTATTACAATCGCTCCAACGACATATACGAATGTGCCGATTATGAGCCCTCCCATTACGCATCTCACAGGCTCATCACCATGAATGAAGCATAATAGGGTGATGGATACTACTAATAAGAGTAAAACTATCCATCCTCCTTTTCTTCTTTCCCTTTTCTTTTCCTTAGTCTTTACTTCTACCTTCTTCTTAACTGCCATTCCTTACACCTTCTTAATTATAAAATATATATTTAATACTGTCAATATCTGGACATACTTCTTCTTCCTTGTTAAAATAGTAATATATTTAGTATTTATCGCTTCTTAATAATTATTAGTTCATGGAACAAGAATATACAAAAGATTATTTCTGGGAAGTATATAAGCAGTTGCCCGAAGAGCTGAAAGATGCCCTGTTTTCCGATAAAAATAATGAACTAATAAGTCATATTTGTGCCCAAGCAGGATTAAATGAAGAACAGGTTTCTGTTGTAGCAAAATACACTGGTAGGGTAATCATGGGCCTTTTGCCATTAGAAGAACTGCCTATTACTATTGAATTAGAACTTAATATTAGCCAGGATTTAGCTAGTCAGATAAACCGACAAATATACACCTCTGTTTTCAAGCATCTCAGAGTACCTTTAAACAAAATTAATAATAAGAACTCTGAATACAGAGATTCTTTCACTAGCAGCAAAGATGGCGTCCTTGAAAAAGAAGAAGTTCCTGTTAAAACATATAACAAACCGCAACCTTTTGTTCCTCATCCTACTCAACCAGAACCTAAGATAGTTCGACCAGAAGCGCCAAAAGAAACTATTCCTGCAACAGAGAAGGGGATAGCAGAAGAAAAACCTTCAAATAAAGATATTTTTATCCCTCATCAACAAGAAACAGAAAAGCCTGAATCTGTACCAGAAAACCCTATTTTTGCAGAAAAACCTATCGATACTCCACCTAAAATTCCTACTCGAGATGCTTTTAAAAACTCTCTCGAACATATGGATATTGAAAACATAGATATTCCCATGCCTTCAATGATCAAGAATAAAATCATCCCTAATATCCCTCCAATAGAAGAAGTTACTAAAAACCCATCAACAACCCCTCAACCAGAACGTCCGCCTGCTCAGAACAATAATGATCCATATAAAGAAACTCCCATATAATAAAGATAATCACTAAGAAAAATGCAAGTAAGAGTCCCTCAATTCATTGAACATGACCCGAAATTGCTCGGACCTCTAACTCTTAGTCAGGCTATTTACGTAGGCGCCGCTCTTTTTGGAACATTCCTACTATATATCACTATCGGAGAAGAACATTTCATTCCTTTCTTAATGATTTCTGGACTAATGTTTACAGTAGCTCTTTTCCTCGCTTTTTATAAAGTAGAAGGATTGTCTATTTCTGCTGTAATTAAAAATTCAGTCGACTATAACATGAAGACTAAATTATATTTATGGAAAAGGAAGCAAATACCCGTATACTTATCATTAGAAAAGAAGAAAGAAGAAAAGAAAGTTAATGACACTAATAAGGTTATTCTGAAAAAAAGAGAGAATATCAGTGAAATGGCTAAGAAAGTCGATTACGATAAAAAATAATATCAAATGGCAAACCCATCACAAGATTTTATCCAAGTACAGCAGATTAGAGAAGGGCTGATGATTATGAAAGATGCCTCTATGAAGGGTGTTCTTGCCGTATCGTCACTAAACTTTGCCTTAAAATCCGACGAAGAACAAGAAGCTATTATATATAACTTCCAGAATTTTCTAAATTCTCTCGATTTCACTTGCCAAATATTAGTCACCTCAAGAAAAGTTAATATTGCTGGCTACATTGAAAAACTGAAGGGAATAGAAAAGGTCCAACAAAATGAATTATTAAAAATGCAAACAACGGACTACAGAAAATTCATTGAAGAGATTGTTCTAGGCGGTACTATTATGACCAAAAGTTTCTACGTTATTATTCCTTATTATCCTTTATTAGAAGTAGGAATGGCAGCCGAACAAATGAAAGCTGCTTCAGCTGAAGCATCTCAAGGAGATTTACTAGGAACTCAAAACACTAAAATTGAAGACCCTAGCGCCCCCGATCAACCTCCAAAACCCAATCCTAGCTTATCAGAAGCTAAGAAAATCAATGCCAAACTTACAGAGAAACAATTCAAAGCAGGAAAATTCCAACTTAATCAAAGACTTGAATACGCTGTTCTAGGGCTTAGAAGGTCAGGACTTAAAGCTTTTGCTCTTGATAGTAAAGAATTAATAGAACTTCTCTGGTCTTTCTACAACCCTAAGCAATCTGAACAAGGATATTACCCACAAGTCCCACCAGAATTAATCACTTAATTATAAATAAACAATGAGTCTTTTCGGAGGAAATAAGGTTCAAAAACTGTACGACCAGGAGATAATGGATATGAAAGATATCATTGCTCCTGCTTCTATTGCTATTGAACAAAATCATATCAGACTTGAAGAGAAATACACCAAAGGGTATTTCGTCTTTTCTTATCCTAGATACCTTAATATGGGGTGGCTTTCCACTATCATCAATATGGATATCATCTTCGATCTTTCTTTCTTCTTTCATCCAATTGATACTAGTACTGTCTTAAAACAACTCCAAAAAAGCGTTACCGAAGTTCAGTCAGAAATCATCGAAAAGCAAGAAAAAGGTTTAATTAGAGATCCTGTCCTAGAAACAGCTTTTGAAGACCTTGAAGAGCTCAGAGACAAACTCCAGACCGCCCAAGAAAAGATGTTCAAGTTCGCCCTATACATCAATATCTATGCCGACGACAGAAAAGCTCTAGATCTTATTGAAACCAATCTTCGATCACTTCTTGAGTCCAGACTCATATATATCAAGCCTGCTTTATTTCAACAAGAAAAAGCTCTCCATTCCTGTTTCCCATACTGCGCAGACCTTCTTCAAATACACAACACTCTAAATACTGGAGCTCTTTCTAGTTTATTTCCTTTTATTTCTTTTGACCTAAGTTCTAATGATGGTATTCTTTATGGTATTAATAAGCATAATAGCTCTTTAATTCTTTTTGATAGATTTAGTCTTGAAAATGCCAATATGGTTATTTTCGCTAAATCAGGTTCTGGAAAATCATATACCGTTAAATTAGAGCTTTTAAGATATTTAATGATGGGAACTGAATGTATTATTGTTGACCCTGAAAACGAGTATAAAACCTTAGTAGAAGCAGTAGGAGGGGCTTTCTTCCGAGTCTCAATCAGTTCTGATAGTCACCTCAACCCATTCGACCTACCCGACCTTATGGAAGACGAATCTGCTGAAGATGTACTGAGAAATAATGTCATGAACCTAGTAGGACTGATGCGTATCATGCTTAACGGATTAACCCCTGAAGAAGATGCTATTATGGACAGAGCCCTCACCGAGACTTATGCCGCTAAAGACATTACGCCAGATTCTGACCCAAAAAAATGGAAAGAAAACATTCCAGTTCTTTCTGATTTAGAAGCTGTTTTAGATGGAATGACTGGCGCTGAGAATATGACCGAAAGACTAAGAAAATTCACCAAAGGAACTTTTGCCTCCTTCTTCAATAATAAAACCAACGTCGACATGGGATCATCTTTAGTCGTTTTTGGATTAAGAGATATGGAGGATGAACTTAGACTTATTGCTATGTTTATTGTTATGAGGCATATATGGAATACTGTCCGAACATCATTCAAAAAAAGACTACTAGTTGTTGATGAGGCTTGGTGGATGATGAAAGAAGACAACGGAGCCTCCTTCCTTTTTGGAATGTGTAAAAGAGCCCGTAAATACTGGCTCGGAGTAACCACAATCACTCAAGACGTTTCCGATTTCATGAGATCAGAATACGGAAAACCAATTGTTACCAACTCATCTATTCAACTACTACTAAAACAAAGCCCTGCCACCATTGACCTTATTCAAGAAACCTTCAACCTTACCGACCAAGAAAAGTATCTTCTCCTAGAAACACCTGTAGGGGAGGGAATATTCTTTGCAGGACAAAAACACGTCGCTATTAGCGTCGTCTCTTCCTATGCTGAGCATCAAATCATCACCACTAACCCCGAAGAAATAGCAAAGATAAGAGAACAGAAGAAAATGATGGTACAAAAAGAATAGTAATTACCATGTTTGAGTTATATTATTTTTCTGTTATAATTAAATCAATATCCTATTTGTCGATTTAACAACCATAAAACATAAAACAATGGAAAACCACGAGATCGATATAAACAAAGAAGCTGAACTCCTGGAAAAAGAGATTGATTTGCCTGAAAATGATAATAACGGCATCTCTAGAAAAGAGATCAATTCTTATCTAAAAAGACACTCTATTCTTTCAGAAGAAGAAAAAGAAACAGAAAAACAAAGAATTTTAGAAGAGTTTCGTATACTAGGAATTGATTTCAAGCCATCAGTAAGAGATATGACACCTTCTTCTCAAGAAAATATGTCCATTGATTCTCTTAAGACCTTTATCGAAAACGACTTCGTAACCACCGAAGGACCTCTTAGTCAGTTAAATAAGACAGAAAACATTACTAAAGAAGAACCATCTCCACTTGAAGGAATGCCTGTTCCATCTCCTGAAACAAAAAACCCTTCTGAAGATATTGATTTCATAACCACCGAAGGACCTCTTAGTCAGTTAAATAAGACAGAAAACATTACTAAAGAAGAACCATCTCCACTTGAAGGAATGCCTGTTCCATCTCCTGAAACAAAAAACCCTTCTGAAGATATTGATTTCATAACCACCGAAGGACCTCTTAGTCAGTTAAATAAGACAGAAAACATTACTAAAGAAGAACCATCTCCACTTGAAGGAATGCCTGTTCC
>Ga0302242_1000526_pt1 | contig 37535 bp, 36 predicted proteins | sample AAG_UR_Lys_MG_FD_193510 | JGI IMG/M metagenome (GOLD analysis project Ga0302242, IMG submission 193510) | Enriched activated sludge microbial communities from anaerobic digester in WTTP, New Holstein, Wisconsin, United States - AAG_UR_Lys | ecosystem: Engineered > Bioreactor > Anaerobic >...
TACATTTGCGCCTGCAAAGAGCAGGCCCTATAGTTCAATGGATAGAACGCGGGTTTCCTAAACCTGAAATCCAGGTTCGATTCCTGGTGGGGCTACAAAATAAATCCTTCATATAGTTGAATATGAGGGATTTATTATTTTTTGTACCCCGAAATTGTACCCATTTTATTGATTTAAGTATGTAGAAGCAGGACATCCACTACATCCCCTTTTTGGGTTTTCTGTAACACAGAATCAAGGCTTGCCCTTACCCCGGTTTTGTTTGAATAATTTATTCCGCTTGCGAAGTGCTTAACCTTAGGTAACTCTCTTTCAAGTTCACGCCAAGCAGCATTCCATATATTTGGCGTGTCAGTTGAATGAGGGTGATGAAGTACTATATCCGGGACGAATTCCTTACATTTTCTTTTAAACCTATCCGCAACCTGCTTTTTCCATCCATCGGGACTTGCCGTAGCCTGTCCACGGGGACTGTAAACATTAAGGTCATGACACCCAAGAATCAATACATTCTGGTTGTTGAGTTTAATAAAATGGGTACTAAGGTCATTGATCTTTATCAGGTCTTTCTTTTGTTGTTCTGTGGGATAAAACTTCCCCGTCCACTGGATAACCTTATCTTGCTTCAGATCAAATACTGTCACGAATTCGATATGCTGTTTATTTGTTGGATTTTTACCATCAATCCCGATAGTAAAATAATCTGCAACTTCCTGTAATTTGATGTAAATGTCTGTCGATAAGCCTTTAAGAAAATTATTGATTGTCTTATCCGCTTCCTGCTGTAAACTTGTTATCAGGTGCTTTTCAGCATAAGGAATTGAAATGCCATGTCGGATATTCGGTGGGAATATGAACGTTAAGAAGCCACCGGGAGTAATTAAAAACTCAAACTTTTGACTCCCGTGATATTTGAAAACAAATTCTTCAATTAATGTATTCAACCTGCTGATATACGGATTACCATGCTCGTCATAATCTTTTCCAGTGACAATAAGGCGGGCAATTTTATGTTTACCAGCCGGGGTATCATTTATTTTCGATTTGAACGATATTAAGTTTTTAAGATGTATTTCTGCTCCCGGTTCTTCCCAGTTGAAATCACCATGCTTTATGCGTACTAATTTATATCCGTTTCTATTTGCCTCGATGTCCCTTACGGTATCGTAATATGCCCGTATTTCATCCCTGTCGATTGGATTATTATCTTTTGCATTAATCCTCTCACAGGCTGCAATCCACTTTTCCTTGGAATAATGTAATTGAATCTTTGCAGGATAATTCACTAATGTTATTCTCCTTGCTTTTGAAAAATGCTGCCTCTCATCATATTCAATAATTAGTTTTTGCTTTTCTACCACCATATCACAGGACAGCGGATAATTGGATTTCTTAAAACCTTGGTTTTGCCGATAGTTTGATAATGCTGTAACTATTTCCACATATTCTGACGGAAGATTGTTTTGATCGGGAGTCCTTAGCCATTCAAACTTCTTTTCAGTCTCTATTTGTCCATAATTTTTCTGCAATAACCTTTGAAGTGCGTTTTTTTGGCTTACAGCACTCAATGATCTTCTGGGTAGGCTTCTATCCGGTTTATTGACAATCTTGCCTTCTGAAGCAGTATTTTGGCTTAATCTGGACTTAATAGTGTTCTTTTGGTATTCAACATGAAAACCAAGTCTGGTAAGAAACCTGACCGTTTCTTCTCCGCCACTAAATTCCTGCTTTGAAATCTCTTGCTTATTGGCAATGTAATAAGCCAATCCACGAATGTGCTTTGCCGGGTATTTCTTCTTGTTATAAATCAAGAATGTATTTCGTGGTAAAGGAAATGGTTTATGGGTTGCATCGAAAATTTCAATGGCTTTGATGACATCCTCTCTGGTTATTTCATTCCATAGTTTATTCATTGTTACTATGCTTTTTTAAGAATGCCAGCCTTTCTCCTTGCCGGAGTCCTGCTAAAGGTTGCTCGATATGCTTTATGTGCTTTATTATTGGTTTTAAATATTGTTGTCCAGCCAAAACTATATACCTGTCGTTTTTAAGATCAGATTTTTCAGACAACTGCTGGATAACTTTTTTACCCCAATCGATCTTTTCTGACGAGGTCAAAACTTTTAAACTCGGCTTTCTTTTATTCTTTGGCACATTACTTAATGTAACATCATATGGCTCAATTTCTTTTTCAAGATCAAGAAGGTGGTAAAGTGCAGAGAGAATGAAAATTTTATCAGGCTTGAGTTTATAAGCATAGGCGAGACTGTACTTAAAGAGGGCACTTATATAAAGGTCTTTTGCCCTCGCTTTGCTGTTGTTCTTGCTTGACACACAGGAAATGAGTACAATCTTATTCATATAGTCGTTAATTAACTGTGCTGTTAATGACAAATATGTCTATTCGTGTTTACGGAATTCCATAAATAATCAAAATTCTCTAAGAACGCTTTAGTAACAGATTCATTTTTAATTATTAAAAATTGTCCAACCTCTGAAAAGATGCCCTCATAACTAAGACCAGTTATTCGCCTAAACCTCGGAATATTTACATGTTTTAAATATATAAATTGAGTTGGGGTAAAGTTGCATGAAGTAATAATAACTGTATCATCACAAATAATGTACTTGCTATGCAAATTTGAGTTAGATGAATATTCAGCAGAGGGATGGGATTCATATTTTAGCATAAATTCTTTAAAACTTGCTGTATTTGCAGGTTTCCTTGCACCCATATTATCTCCATTCGAGTTTACATATGTTTGTGATATACATTTGATTTTACAGGTGTTCACCGTTTTTGTTAAAAGTTCATTCAAGAAACCATATTTAGATATACTCCCAGTATGATCACCACCGAATTTAAACTGTTTGGGAATTTGATATTTGAAGGCAGATATATGTTGTGCTGCAATGAATACTCTTTTCTTAGCACCTAATACCAGTTGCTTCAATTTCTCTTCCATTAATTCTGGCGAATTTTCATAAAATGGACTTAAAAGAATGTTATTATAATTTGATGGATCAGTTCTAATTTTTATTTGGTATCGGGTATAGTCTGCTTTGAAATCGAACTCAGTTATTAATATTGAATTACTTAGCAAATCATTGAAAAATATTTCTGTTGGTATATTAATTAGATCGTCATCTTCGCATATGATTAAAACTTCATCCTTGATCTTATCTCTTACAGCCAATCCTGAAGATGTCAGTATTGTTGTATTTACTTTATTCTTCTGTTTAATGAATAACGATTTTAAGTGCAAAGAATAAGGCATATCGCCCCTTGAAAATGGGTTAACATTTTCGCTTCTGATGAACATATGAGGGAAAAAGAACAGATCAAAATTTTTTATCTTATTTTTATATAACTCTCCAAATATTTTCCTCGCTAAAGAATATTTTGTTTGAGACTCATTGTAAACAAGTTTCTTTGATGTAATATCTACAATATACTGAGGACTACGATCATCGTACCCATCAATAGGAATAGTTATTACCTGTACCTTTACACCTTTATCGGCATACCGACATAACTCTTTGTAAAGGATTTCATTATTAAAAAGATAGGAACATATCTGGATAGAAGTGATTTCGCTTTCAATAGATTTTAGATAAGAAAGAAGTTGTTTTAATAATTCAGGACTTGAACCTTGTGAATAGTATTTTGTTGGGTCTTTATATTGGCTTGGCGAATCAAAGAATGTATAGTACTTACTCATAAGTTAGACCTTTGTTAACATTAAGAAATAAACAGTCTTCCTATCCTTGTCACTTATATCCTTTCTCCACCTTTCTCCATTATTTTTTGCGTCTGGTTCACCAGAGACTTCATTAAATACCCATTTCGAATTTTCAGGTCTGCTAATTAATCCTTTCGCCCTATGATGCTCAGAGTTACTGATTTGACCATACCAGACTCTACGGAGTGAGATTCTGTAAGAATCATGATATTTATCAAAATATTCATTAAAAGTGTAGACTTCAATCTCATTATCATGTAAAACATTAACGGGTGCTTCCAATATAAATTCAGCCGGAAAATTTGAGTCCCCAGATGCGCTGCCAATCAGCATAAAATATTTCAGAATTGACTTGAAGTTAGCCTCTGATAGGAAATCTCTCCAATCACGATCTCGTGATTCCAATTCCCCATTGTGAAATTTTGCAATTTCATCATCAAATGATCTCAACAAAGTTTCAGGATCATCAATATGGATCGAATTAATAACATTGATTAATCCCTTGCGCTGTAGTCTGTTGTAGGCAAAACTGCTACCAGTCTGTTTTATAGAAACGCCTTTGTCATTCAAATAAACATCGGCTTTCTTGTGGCTATCATCGGAATAATATCTGCTAATTTCATTTCGTACTGTTACTTGTACTTTTTCTTTTTTAAATGGGATTTCAATTTTTGTTAAGAGTCCAATATGGTTTAGAGTGATTATATTAAGTCTTGAAAATAGATAAGCCAGTACCTTGGCTTCATTTCCGGGCATAATAATCTTTATTAAAGGTTCTTAAACAATTCTTCCAGACTTAGACCAAGAGCCTTGGATAACTTATGGATATTTTTTAATGAAATATTTCGTTTCCCTGATTCAACCAGATATATATAAGTTCTGTGCAAGTCAGCCTTTTCTGCCAATTTCTCTTGCGAAATATTTTGCTTCTGGCGGAGTGTTTTTATCCTTAATCCAAAGTTTTGCAGAATTTCCATTCATTAAAAGTATTCCAATGAATACAATAAGTCAACAGACAATGAGTAGCATGATTGTTGACAAAGGCTAATGAATGCTGTATGTTAATAGTTGAAATACAGGGAATTATCCAAGGATTATTTCATTTATTTAAGTAGGGGATGATTGCTTTTAAGCAGGATTCGATGTTGGAAGAAATTTCCTCCCCCCAAAATCTAATTACTACCCATCCAGATTGGGTTAATATGTGATTCACTTTATTGTCTCGTTCGATGTTCTTTTCGATCTTGGAAATCCAATACTCACGGTTACTTACGATTTTTTGTCTTTTTGCTGCCCAATTGTAACCATGCCAAAATTCACCGTCAATAAATATTGCTATTTTACTCTTGCGTATTGTTAAATCAGGTTTGCCAATTATATCATTATTTAATAATCTGTACCTAACCCCCTTACGCCACAGATATTGTCTTAAAATTAATTCCGGTTTTGTGTTTTTGGATTTAATTCTCTTCATCGTGTCAGAACGCACACGATTTGTGTTAAAACCATGTTTAGATAAAAATTCAGGCATATTCACTTAGAAAAGCCTCAAAACACCTTGCTTTGAGTCTTCAATGGTTGTTCCAAGTAATTCACCATTTAGTTGTCTTTTTATTTGCAATGCCAATTCATAAGCAAAATTTACAGGAACTGCATTACCGATCATTTTATAACCTGCAGCCAGTGAATCATAATAAAAAATAAAATTATCAGGAAATGTTTGAATTCTGGCACATTCTCTTACTGAAAGTCTTCTGTATAAATGCTCATCTCCCTCAACAAATTTCTTCACATCCTGTTCAACATGGAGCATCTTTGGCGCTTGTGGATGGATTGGAGCATGCCTTCCCCCAGCCTGAATAGTAAAACTTACCTCATCCCATGAACGAACTCTGTTTCTTGACATATATATTGTTGAGAATGAGCCTGTCATGTATTCATGGTTTGGTACAGCACAATCAGTGCCATTTGTTTTATTTTTATCTCTTGCTTGAAGTGCATTATCCTTCAAATCCCAAATAGCATTACGCAAGTGTGGGGCGGTTCGTTTTTTCTTTGGAAATACGAAGGTCATGTCCAAATCTTTCCGTAATCCAACAAATATTAAACGTTTCCTATCCTGTGGGACATCATAGTCTTTTGCGTTTAACAACTGTACATTCAAATTATAACCAGCATATTTAAAATGGTTGATAATGTTGCTTAGTGCGTCTGAATGTCTTCCTGCAAGCATTCCAGAAACATTTTCAGCCAAAAAGAATTTTGGTTGTTTATCTTTTAGGATTCTTATAAATTCATAGAAAAGTTGCCCCCGTGCATCTTCGATGCCTCTTAATGCACCTGCCTCGCTCCAACTTTGGCATGGCGGTCCGCCAATAACACCGTCAAAATCATTTGGAATTTCATCGGATGGAATATCCCTTATACTTCTCCTATCTAATACTGTTTGCGGAAAGTTTTTTTCATATGTTTCCCATATTTCTTTATCATATTCATTTGCCCATACGACATTGAAGCCAGCCTTTTCAAATCCTAAGTCCAAGCCGCCTGCTCCTGCAAAAAGTGCGATAATATTCATAAAATGCTATATGTGATTAATTTAGAATTAAGTAATAATGCCGGATTGTTCGGGTTTCTGATTAGCACGTCAGTAACAGTAAGAGCCTCATTGTTATTAATTAAGTTTTGGTCATCATTATTGAATGCGTTAAACTTATCCTGCCTAATAATTACTGCCATATTGAACCTGTTCCGCATGTTCATCCTGTGCACATAATCAAATACTGAACATGGATTTTCGATTCCCCACATTCCTCTTACACGTAAATATGTAATACCTAAAGGGTCAACCCTGTTCACTCTGCCTAATTCATTTGTTTCAGCAAATTCTACATCAGGTATTGCCGTAATTCCTTGTGAAATTGTGTTCTTAATCCGTTCATAAATTTGACGGTCTGCAGCATAACAATCTCCATAAACAAGCCACAGAGTTAATAGGTTTCTATCATCTGTGTGTCCTACAGCGTAAATAATATCTTTCTCTTCCCACTGCTCACATTCTCTGCAAGCATTTGTGATTAACGGGTCATTTGAATGTAGTCTTGACTTTGGATAGGAACTATTTAATGCTAATCCTGAACGAGCGGATTGTATCTTCTTTACCTCAACTGCATCACCACCCGTAACAATAAAATCAGGGGGATTATTTTGTGTCCCTATATATGAAAAGGTTCTGGAATACGTCAATATTCTTTCGTTTTCATCCTGACAATTAATTGTTCCTGCGAATGCATCCTTAATATATTCTTCAAGAGCATATCCAACGTTATTAATTCGATTCCTTCCCCTGAAATGCAGCATCAACTCTGTTACAGGGTTTTGAGATATGTTATTGATCGCATGAAGAATATTACTCATAAAGCGCCATTAAATGTGTCAAATTTACCAAATGGAACATGAATATTAAAACACCGAGGTGTAAAATTACAAATAAAGAAATGTCCTCATCGGTACTGAATTCGTTATATTCCCAACTGGTGTAACATGCGCAATATATTAGATTCAACCATATAGAACTCAGGGCGGGGGCATTCATTAGTTCCGACAGTGAAAGTATTTAAATAAATAATACTCGAAGGGGATTCCCAAACATTATAAAATCTTTTTACCGGAATGCCCTTTTTCCCCAACGGGTAAGACCTGTTCTTAACAATGGGATCGGCAGAAAACTGCTCCAAATATTTAAATTGTAATTCTGCAAACAAATATTCGAACTCTTTACCGATAGACAAGATTATTTTTAAGTCAGCATATTCAAGTATGCTTTCAGCAGGTTCAATAACATGTTCATTTACATGAGCAACTGAAAAATCTTTAAGCACACCCGTATCAAAGAATTTTGAATGCCAAGGACATAATTGAATAGCAAATGGGTTCTTTGGTGAGGAACTTAATCTACTAATCCATTCCGCCCTCGTCTGCCACCATTTACCAATATTCGTATCCTTATATTTGTTTAAGTATGGGAAAGATTTGGCAAATTTATCATAGTTACCGTCAGCCTTTAAGTCACTAATAAACAAACCTGATGAATGCTTTTGGAGTTGATAATTAACACCACCATATGGATTTAGGCTCAAGATAATTGCAGATAAATCCCGTGGATTTCCATAATACGGTTCGGGTAATGCATCAGCATTTCTTAAAAGATTTTCAAATTTGCTCCAATAATTGTTTTCTGACTGAAAGAAAGCAATAGGATTTATGCTCCATTCATTTACATACTTATTCCAGTAGTCTACATATTCATGAATTGTTTTCATATTATTAAATAGTAATTTATCTCTGCATTGAAGATTGGTGGTGCTAAAACACTTATCCGTTGTGGCTGCTTCGGTTTTTAATTGTCAATCTCTAATTAAGGATTGGCGAATTTGACCAAAGATAATAGTTTTGTCTAACTAATGGAGCACGACCGTTAGGCGCAGATAATGAATAGTTTAAGAAATAATGGCAAGTTATTGTATCATTAAGGAAAAACCTTGCAAGCAACGTCAAAATTTAATGACTCATTAGAAATAACTACCCTTAAAGGTTTTATGTCTTCACAGAAATAAAGTAATAAAGCAACAACTTCATAACTCATTATATTTCTTTAGTGTTCCTTTCGCTTTATGAACAGGGTATTTTATAGCATTTGCTCTAACTTTCTCAAAGACAATCTTTTTCACGTCAAACTTATATTTATCTGCAAGCATAAAACTATAAGCAAAAACATCTGCCAATTCTTCTTTTACCCTATCTAAGTTGGCTTCCTCTGACTTTTTCCAAAGAAACAATTCAAGCAGTTCACCCGCTTCAACGTTTATTGCTAACGCCAAATCTTTGGGATTATGAAACTGTTCCCAGTCCCTTTCATTACGAAACTTTATCAGGGCATCAATTATTTGTTGTGTATCACTCATTTATTGCTTGGTTTGAAAAGAGTTAACGCTAACTTATATTCATTATCATACGGTAGTTGAAGTTGTGGCAGCATTTCTGGCATGACCAACGACCAACTGACATAATAATATGCAAGGATATGGTAACCGGAAAATTTCTTGTCAGGGATCAATCCAATAATATAATTTTTGTTTTCTGGTCGATATCCCTGAGTACCCTGTAATGCTATTTCGTATGCAATTTCTTTGATTTTTTGCTTCGGCATCTTTTGAAAAAACTCAAGTGCTTCGACCATAAACATGACCACTGCCATATTCGTACCCATTTCTTTTTGTGACTTCTGGAAATCTTCCATTTCCTTTTCCTTTCTTGGATCACGGGATTCCAAGTCAAACGGGTCTTTCTCTATTTCATCTATTATGTCATCCAAAGATTTCTCCTTCCCAAATATTTCTTCATCGACAAGTTCAAAGTACTTTTCAAGTTTCAGGTCTTTCGCCCAATTTTCAATGAGTTCATATTCCTCACCTGATTCCCTGTCATCACGATATTCGTAAAATTCAGCATACATGTCTTTGGCAGTTTTCTCTTCCAATGCAGTTGCTTTAAAGTTGGCAGTTAAATCAATGCCATAAAGGTCTCTGTATTGATAAGCACCTATAAGGTTTAGTATTTTGCTGGCACGTAGTATCGCTATTGGTGAAAGGCTGACGATGTTTTTGTCTGTCGTTGCTTTAATCCCATCAGAAATGATTGAATACAGGGACAGCAATTGATATGGTCGGATTTCCTTGAATTCCTGAAATAACTTATCCTCAATGAATAAATCTATCGGAGCGTTAAATATTTGCCTGTTGATACCATCAAAGAGAGAATCAAGATATTCATTAATGGATATATCCGGAATCCCTTTTTTCAGCAGAACCTGACGATGTTGCCGAAGGTCATTTAAAAACACCGACTTTGTCTTATTATTTGAAATGAATAACTTGTTCCGGGCATCGTTTCTGGCATCCGTTGCGAAGTCCAAATGCACAAGTTCGTGCATTACAAGATGGTATGTCGCTGGGTGCTTTGAATTGAACTTGATTAAATGGTGCTTCCTATCGTATTTTTCGGCAAACTCAAATTTTGCTGCCGTATCAAGTGAAGCATCAATCTCGACCTTTATTTCTTTGCCTGATTTCTTTTGAAGGTGAGTCCGATAATCATTAAATAGTTTCTTTCCAATATCTGTTTTGATCAACGCTTGAGCGGATTCAAGAAGTAGTTGTTGCGCATTCTTGTTCAGTCCCCTTTCTTCCACCCCGCATTTCTTAATGCACTTGAGCGCAAAATCGAATGCAGCATCATTGTCCCCCTTCATCTGATTGACCAGAGCAATCCCATATAAGGTATTAGGATAGTCAGGATTGATCGAGTGTGCTTTCATTAAATATTGCATCCCATCATCGACCTTTCCTGCCTGTATTAAATTAGTTCCAAGGTTGTTGATGGCGATGTTATCATTGGGATCGTTATCAATTACCTGCTGGTAATACTTGCGTGCCGTTTCAATGTCATTCTTGTTCCTTGCAAAGATGTTCCCGATCATTATCAATGCATAATTATTCTTTGGATTCCATTTAAGGGCATCTATCAAGTAATTTATTCCTTCTTCATCATTACCAATCATTGAATATGCCTGACCAAGTGTCCTGTAGTACTCGGAATTGGCTGGATTCTTATTGACTAATGATTTTAATATTGGTATTGCCTCGTTGAACTTGCCCCGCTGGCATAAATTATTTGCCCGGTTGAATTCAACATTTTGTGCAATAATTTCACTTGGATTAAAAATAATTTCAGCAAATCCCTTTCGGATTTTGACCTCTGGTCGGATATCTGCAACGGTATAATAATCAGTCAGTACTTTAGTAATAAGTTCTTCATCGTCCAACTTCCCCCTAAGTACAGGAAAGAGTTCTTCAAAGAAACTGCTGATCTGGTGAATAATTATCATGCTTATAATTAATAATTTACGATTTGTATCAAAGGTAATAATTTTGTTTCACTTTTTTATTTAACGATTCCCGGATATAAACCGACTTTAATCCACTATAACCAGAGTTGATGGCTTTAGTCGATTCAATTGTGAAAACACTGAACGGTAGGGATAACTCCTAATTGAGAGGTATCGTTACTGGTTAGAGATCATTGTTTTGTCACCAAAATTTATTTGTTTATCGAATAATTAAATCTCCAGATGGGTAATTTATTCAGATATTGCTTTCACACACGTATTCCAAACATTTTGTTCAATTAAAACTTGTTTCCAGAATGTATCACCGTCATGAATATCTTTGTTCGGAGTGCTTAACAATTTCTTATCATCCGGTGGGAGTCGATGGAAACAACTTAAAAATTCCGTATGCATCCTCTGCTTTTTGTTTTCATCAAGTTTGCTCTGCAATGACTCGAATATTCTTAGGTATAATAATTCCAACTGGTTTTCCGAATATTCAATATGTGAATTATTACCCGTTGAACAGGAAACATGGATTGTTTCTGTATTGCCATTTTCAATCTTTATAGTGTCATCCAGTTCAAAATAACCATTTTCAAGATTAAGTATAGGACTGTTTGAAATTGCGAGATCATCTGTTGATTGTTTAGAATCCGGTTCTTCTGACAAGCAGGTGATATTTCCATCAATCTCAAGAATATTTGTTTTAGCATTTAACATATTTTTATATTCATGAAATACTTTCCTGTATTTTTTCACGGCAGATAATGAAAGACCAGAAATCAACGCCACCTGAGATTGAGTGATCTTCCTGTCACTTGCTGTTAATGCTTCAATGGCTTCCCAGATTCTTCTCTTGGTTTCCTCAACTATTGGTTCATTCTTTATCTTGCAGGTTACTTTTCGCTTCTCATTTGCCGTAAGGGTACATTGCTTTGACCAGAATGACCTCTTCTTCTCATAGTACCTGCTGAAATCAACTCTTCCTTCCTTATACCTTTTCCAGTTTGCATTATAAGATTTAATAACTTCATCATATGTCAATGGTGGAGCACAGATCGATTTATTTATGTGTTGGATAAATTTCAATAAATCTCCTCGAACAATGGGGTCATTATTATCCGGAGAACCAGCGTTGAGGTATATCATCTTTATTGTTAACGCACCAATGAAATTATGACGGTTACCTTCAAATATTTTTTTATCCCTTAGGTGGAATAATCTTACCTCAATGACATCAATGCCTTCACGTACATAAATCGGGATATTTGGGTCTGTAAAATATTTTTCATCAACTTCTTGCTTGAATTTCAGTTTGTACTTCCTCGCTACATCATTCATTAAGTGATTCAGATGCCAATCTGCAAAAAAGGTATACGGAGTGTATATTATTTCTCCTTCCTTATGTGCACTGCGTGTACCTTTTTCATTTATTGGAGATGGGGGTATATTACTGCCCTTTATATATGTACTGCGTATACCTTCTTTATGTTCAGTGATAATCTGGTCAATATTAAGAATGGTTGGAGATTCATTAATGTAGATGTCATAATCATATGGGATAACTGTGTATCTGGTTAATGATTTACTTGTTTTATCCAATCGACCATTAAAATATGATTCACTGATATAGTCATATTTCAAATTGTAGTCATCGTTATCAGTTATACTGTCAACCAAAGCAACTATATGCAAGCCTATTTTGCTCAGGGATAGATTACAGGAAACTATCCAGTCATACTTCTTGATAATTGATTCCTTATATTCTAAAGCCATTTCTTTGCTTGGAAAATCATCAATATCCAAGAACATAAGGTTGGTTATTGATTTAAGATGGTCGGTGTCTTTATACCCATTAAATCTGGCATTATAACAAACTGCGGGTAATTGTTCTTTTCTTTGGTCGTATGCCACATTTTTCTCGTTATTGACGTATTTATTAATGAGATATGTTCCGGGATCAATATCATACACCAGATTGTATTTGATCTTCTGCAATACATCCCAGAGGTAAACCTGCCCAGTGATGGTTGCCCCTGTGATATGCGGGAAAGTATCCAGAACCGTTCCAAAAATGTCATGAAGGTATTCTTTGTGGTACTGGTACTTCAGATATTCGAAATTTTGTAATTCATTCATAATAAATCATTTTTTGTTTCAAAGAGAGACCCGGCAAGGTCTCTCTTCTATTGCCTTTTAATTTACTCTCAGGTTGATTGAACCCGATTCATCAACTTCCTGTAGCATACGTCTTACACTTTCACGGATGATTTCACTTACCGAGATGCCAGTTTTTCGTTTGATTTCTCTTAACCTTTTGATCATGCTGTTATCCATCCTTGAATAAAGTATTTGATTTTTCTTTTCATAGGCTATCTTGTAGCCTTCAATTGTCTCACTCATAACATCTTTGTATTTAATAAAGTAATTTTTGTCGGGTATTTGTCACCCGTTTGTACTCATAAATACTTACAAGTTTGGGAAACGACATCGGAATCTGTTATTTCAATTACTAAATTCCGGGTGTCTGTAATTATTTGTTACGGATACCATTTTATTGCCGATCATCAGAAACAATACCCCGTTCTGCTCTGCAAAGCCTTTAATTATGTTTGCGATCATAGGTTTTGTAATATGCTCTATAAGAATCGGGTAATTGAGTACGGATACTTTATCCCTGAATTGCAATTCCGCCTGTTCTTCTGTATAACACTGGCAATCTGTTAGGTAAATAATTGTTTTTTCCATATTTATAATTTCTAAAGTTTATAATTTCAATACTGTCGCCATTCCCGGAGCATATAGTTGGCTGGTATTCTAACCATTACTCATAGCCATACCTCTTCTAATGCGCTCCTAAATGGCTCACGTTTAGTTTTGGTTTGTTTCTGTAACCAGAACGGTTACTGATACAGTGCAGTTCCTGAATCAGATCAGGCAGTTCGACTGTATTGGTTCTGCAAAATTATACTCTAAAACAATTACTTGGTCTCCGTTTTTTCAACATTACACATCTAATTGCTTTACTGACACTTACACTGACCAAAAAATGCTGTTTTTCTTCAATCATGCCCTATCTTACTATGCTTTGGCGATGGAATCTCTATGTAATATGATAGTAAATCATGTTTTTATAACTTTAATTGGTAAATATTTAATCGTAATTTCTATCACATATACGTCAAAAGGAGAAAAATATGGCAGCATCATAATCTATCTTTGACGGAAGTATTTTATGTGAGAAAATATAGATGAATGATATACAGACGATTGAGCAGTCTTATGGTCTCATAGTTTAATTCTGTATTGCCGCTAATCGGGTGACGAATGTGGATTATCTGTTGACAAGGATTGATGTGAAATGGCTATAAAACCATTGTGGAACAGCATGTATGAGTCCATGAAAATGTCAGATTTTTGAAAAATACGAAAGAAGAGAGTCGTTATTGAGAAAATACATGCCGTAGAAAGGGGGCGTTCTTAATCCAACTTATGTTTGTGACTTGGGTAGAATTCATATATGCGTACTTTCGCACTACTAAACTAAATGAAAATGGAATACTTATCTGGGGAGAAAGAAGTAGTTTTTGTTGGATTGAATCCGGTAAAGGAAGCAAATGAAGCAAAAGCGGTATTTTGTATAAGAAGCACTTTCTGGGAAATACTTACAAAAGCAGAAATAATCGAGGGATACAATGCTGATTTGAAAAAATGTGCGGATGAAATATTCAATGAAAAAATAGACACTAAATTTGATTTGGGTTATGCTGATTTAGTCCCTGAATGTGATAAGAAGAAATCATCGGATGTGAAAATACTGGATCATCATGTGCCAGATTTACTTTTGAAAATAAGTGAGACAAATGCCAAAAAAATAGTTCTTCTTAGTAAGAAGGTTGCAACTGCTTTTGCAGAAAAGTTAAAAATCGAAAATAAATGTCCTGATTATGGCTTCCTTGCTGAATGTAAATACTCTAATGGCAAAAAATTTAAATTATACGTAATGCCATTCCCTGAAACAGTTCCCATTAAAGACAAACACAATTATTATAAGGAAATATTGGCTAAGTAATTTAATAAATGGGAAGCCTGCTCCTTAACATTTTGAATAATAATTCCTTACTTAATTCACGGCTGCCATTTTTAAAACATTCTAATACTGCGTTGAAATAATCAATAAGTACTTATTATCACTTACTTATTATTCGCCAAAATGAATTTGCCTTTTACGTCCCTGAATTTAATGTAACTGGGAATTGTAGATACATCATCAAGGTTGAAGCCGTCAAGCCAAACATCACCATCCACGTCTACGAAGAATACTTTATGCCCATTAATGATTTCTGATTCAATTTTTGATGCTGTAATATCATGTTCTTCAAGCCATGCTTCGACCTTGGGTTTTAATCCAATACTTATTTTTTCCAAGACATCTTTTCCTTCCTTGAATTTTTTAATAATCATGATGTTAAATACTTTAGTGGAATTATATACCGTAACTTATAGTATGATTCCAATATTCCCAAAGCATAACCATTGCCAAAGTATCCAACTCACAATATTTTAATAATGCTCTGGAAACCGCATTTTTCTCAACTAACGACATCTGCATAAATTGCATCCTTGCGTAAGCCGTCATTGCTGCCCCACCTTCTTGTATATTACTTTTCATCAGGAATTGCTCAATCTGGTCATCATCAATTCCTTCAAATAATGGTGGCAACAATTCGTATGGGTTGATGATATTTCCTTCAGCATCCTTTCTTAGCCACACCCTGCCGTCATCATAATTCAGACTCCTGATGAGTGAGTTTTTGCCATATATCGGTTGGGAATACTTTTCCTGAAGATATCCTGATGACATTAAAACAGCCGGGAGCACATATTTAAGTGAATTAGAGCCACCCATTCTGGGGTGGTAATAGTACCACTTAACGAGTTTCAACAAATCAATCATGTCCCTCGTTCCGGCATGATAATTCCCATGAGTGATGGATTTAATGAAATTGATTAGTTCTTCTTTATCTGGCACTTCACCAAGTGATGCATCGTCCAGTTGAACCATGATCTGGTTCAGGACAGTATTTTCGTGAGCAGCATATCGGAAGATCGACCCATTATCATGTTCAAGTTCTGCTTTCAACTTCCGGGCAAATTCGAAATTTGGAAAAATACCTTTCGTGTCACACAGATATTGACCCTTATGCTCAATGCTTAAATCAGCATTGACCACATGATGGGAAAACTGAAATGCGATCTGTTCGTAGGGTCTTCTTCCCCGGAAGAATGGGATCGCAACCATAGAGGTCTCGAAGTCGATAAAATGAAGCGGGTAAACAAATGACTTCATCTCTGCTTTAAGACCACCAATATTAATATAAGGTGTGTGATCATTATCAACCGCTTTTCTTATTTGTAACCACTGCCGTTCAGTTCTGGTGAGTCTTCCGTCTGAACATGGATTAATATCACCAATATGATCTTCATCCATGTCACGCATCAGGTATATGCCAGAATCCATCAAATCCTGTTTCTTGCGAAAATCCCATATATCCAAGATTCTGGGTAATTCAAACATTTCATCATTCCAATTTAATTGTTGTTTCCAACACTCTGTAAAACCGGATAGTTTTCCATCTTGCTCTTGTTCATGAAAGGCTTGGAATTCACAGATTTTACAGTCTTTATGTATTGGGACTACAATTTTCTCATCCCTTTCATACATATCTGCCAAAAAATGGATATTATCAACAAAACCCCGTTCAGGTGGATTTGGAGAATCAGTTCCTTTGAAAATTTTATCAATCAACTCGTCAACACATACACGGATCAGAACCTCTTTACCAAGTCCATCAGGTGAGACATCACCGACAATTTCAACTATAGTCCTTTCGCCCTCTACTGTTTTCAATAAGAATTTCTGGTTTAATCCATCGACAGTTGCCACTGAGTTTTTATCAGCAAGCATAAGGTATGCATGGACATTCCAACTGGGATATGCTTGGGTGATGACATACTTCTGAAAAGCCACGTCATAAACATAATCGATCCAACCTGAATCAATAAAACCTTTTTTTGAAAGCATGTCCCTGTGATCGCTCCCGGCAAATGATTTGGATTTTACTTCGAAAAGATTGATGTTATTCCCCTTCTTTTCAATAACATCTGCCCTTATGAATAGGTTTTTGAACCTGAATGCTGCTTCAAAGATGGTGGCATTTTTATTGGCTAATAATTCATTTGTTTTTTGGAGAGGGATATCATACCCTCGTTCCGAAACCTCAATCCCATCCGGGTAGTAACATTTAGCCAATGCACCAACCTGATAACCGCCTTCGGCAAGTGCTTCCAAAAAGGCATCATCTTCAGATGTATCTGGGTATTGGGACTTCCCGGTGTAATAAACTTTTGCAGGGCAATCTAATCCTATTTTGAACCTTGATTTGGTAAGATATCTTGGCATAACAAGTTGAACAATTGGTATCCTAAAGATACTAAATTATTTGTTTACACTATGTTATGGTAATTTTGAAGTGCAATATTTACTGCTCTTCACCTTCAGAAAATAAAAATTACCAATTGGTTCAAATATGCTGTCAAGATTTATTGGTGTGTATGTTATTTATGGTATTCTGATTGGCTTAATTCATCCCTTCAAAGAATTCTGACAAAGTCATATCCATTGCATCGATGAAATCAAAAAGAGTAAGCAGGGTGATATTCTTATTACCCTTCTCAAATCTCTGAATGGTATTGACATGTGTATTGGCAAGTTTCCCATAATTGGACATACTTAACCTTTCATTGACACGGTAGTTCTTTAAGAACAAACTCATTTCAATAAATCTCTTCTTCTGATGGTCTGGAATCTTTTTCTTCGACATTGACTTGGTATTTCCAATAAATACAGTTTAAGGTAGATTTTTGAGCACAATAACTGCAAAAAAGTGTACCTTTTTTGTACTGAAATACTGGTTTATTGTTCCCAGAACTCAAGCAGGAACGGCATCAATCATAGGTTTCTAACGCTGAAAAGGCTCAATTATAACAAATTGGTTGACATATTGATGGGAAAGTGTGCCCGGCAAGCGTGGGAACGACTATTATTTACAAAATTTTGTGTAAGGATTAAAGACCCTATTACCCTTTACTGAAATCCCAGAAAGAAATTTTATGGTAATCGAGAATGCGAAGCAGGGTTGAAAATTTATAGTATATTTTACCAGACTCTATAGCACTGTATTCATTTCTGCTTATCCCAATTTCTTTCGCCATCTCAATCAAGCCTTTTTCTTTCTCAAGCCTGAGTTTCTTAATTCTCTCACCAATTTCGCTCATCAGTTTCTGGTGCTCAGGAGCAATTATTTTGGGTTTTGGTGATTCTATTGACGACATGCTGAGAAATTTTGATTAAAGATAAGGGATTATGCACAAATAATTGTGCGTCATATATAAAATATTATTATCTTCGCACAAACGTTTGTGCATGAATTCACGAAAAGTTAAGAGATTCCGGTCAGAATACTATATCACAAATACTGAAAGCATGGAATGGTTCATGATCATTTTTGAAGTTGATGATCATGATGTGCCATTACGTTCATTCATTGTCAAAATTCCATTAACAGACTCAAGATTCAAGATTTATCCATACCTGATAAACTAATCCATGTATTATGAATAATAAAACTCAATGGAACAATAACCAGTCTTTAGCATGTATCACTTTTGCACTTAGTGATACTTGTCAAGCAGCAGTATATCAATACATTAATAAAATAATACAAAAACTCGACTCACTAATGATATCACTTATAATTGTTGGATAACATAAATGACACTAACTGAAAACCATAAAATATAATTTGAATATGGAAGACATAGATAAGAATAGCAACCCAAGAAGTGAACAGACCAACGAAGAAGCCATGATCCGTAATCTGGAAAAGACATGTTCTACCTGTTTGACAGGTAAGACCATTATTTGTGCCCGATACCTTACTGATTGGGAAATGCAATCGTTGGGGTGGAAATACAAATGCCTTATAATATTTCTTGATGATGGATCATATTTTTATCCATCAGTCGATGGCGAAGCAAATGAGGCGGGAGTCCTTATCACATCTGTTAAAAACTTCGAAACAATACCCCGGATATAAACTACAACAAAAAAATAGGTAATGATATGGCACTCAAGGGACAATTAACAACAACGGGATTCATTCCGTGGGATACATTCCAACTTCTGTTACAGAAACTGGAACGTGATGGTAATTATAAGTTCCAGTTACTATTTGCTGCAGGAACTTATCTGGGTCTCAGGTGCGGTGATTTGTTGAAATTACGTTGGAAGGACGTGTTGAACAAGGATGTTTTAGAGATCATCGAAGGTAAAACGAAAAAAGTCAGACGGATAAGACTGAATCCAGAATTATCCGGGATCATCCACCGGTTATACAAAAAGATGGGTGTTACCGATGAAAATGAACTGCTGTTTGCAAATAAGACCAAGCAAAAAGCAATGAATATCCAATATTTAAATCGTCAACTTAAAGAAATTGCCAAAAGATACGACCTGCCCGTCACCAAGAATTCAATTTCAACACACATATTTCGAAAAATATTGGGGCGACATGTCTGGGCAAAAAATGGTTATTCAGAGAAATCGCTTCTTTTGCTTGGGGAACTATTTAACCATAGTAGCATTAAGATTACCAAGGTTTACTTGGGCATCAAGGAAGAGGAACTCGGTGACATTTATCTTAATTTGTGATGCTTGATGAACATGGATGGTTATCTTTGTTTACATCATAATCCAATCATCATGGTAACATTCAAAAAAGGCGATATTGTCAGGTTTGTCCCTGAATATCAGGATGGCGAATCAGAATTTGATTACATATTGATTGAAGACCCCGATGGTGGACGTGTCAAGGTGATGCCGATTAATACCGGGATGGAACTTCCCTCTGTACAAGTTGTGAAAACTGAATGGTTGCAGTTACTCAAATCCTCTTAAATTTAATATAGTAAACCTGATAGCAATATACTATTGCTCTCTTGCTCTTCTTCTTATGATAAATGTAGTTGCCGAATTTTATTTAGTGAATTAGTATATTTACATAACATTTACAGCATAAAAAAAGAATTATGAAAATAATATCAGCCAGAATTACAGATTATCCGAAAGGTTTGTTTGATCCAATGCCTATGGTCTATGTTACAATGGAAAACAATAAAGAAGAATTTCTTTTTGAGTTTTATCCAGATGAGATCAATTTTACTGAAGAAGAATTTCTTGGACTAACAATAGATGAAGCCAAGAATCTCAAGTTTATTAAAGATAAGGATTTCTTGCAATCATAAATATTATCATTAAACCATCTCACTTGCAGCAAATTCTGAGAACAAGGCGATAACCACAATATCAGTACACTAAATATACTTTTGGGAGTAATAATATTAACCACCTACCTTTTTCAGTCAAGGTGGTTTTATTTTCTATTAAAAAATTCCGGTGCTAATAAATTTTACGGCAAGCCGTAAAGTTATTTTATCAAACTTGAAACTGATGTTGCCATTCTCTCTGCATTCTTCCTTACCGAAAGTTCTGTGCTGTTATTTACCGATTACAAGTAATCATCAATGGAATCTCCACCAATCCATTCAAGACCTTGAGCAAGGCAATACTGTTTCTCTGCACCTTCCGGTGTAAAGAAGGTTTGAATGTTCGAATGCACAAATAAACCATCTTCAAAAGTAATCTTAGCAACTGCCCAAGGCTTGACAGCGTTTTCACCTTCTGATGATTTAGTCAACACAAAAAGCAACTGACGGTCTTCAGATAGTACACTCTTTGATACTAATGAGGAGTTAACTTCGTTGCGACAGAATACTGAACCATTTTTAAGATTATCGGCATAAACTATAATTGGCTCTTCAGTATGTTCCTGCGGGCAACATGGAAATTCTGAAGGGACACGCCAGTTGCATTGGACTGCATTCAAGGTTTTCGACTTTATAATATCAGGGACTTTTGGAATTGTCTCAATATGCTGATTTTGCATAGTACCCCGATTAAATATCCATTTGCCCAAAGAGCCAACCGATGGGTGTTTATCACTTTTTGCCCAATCTAACATACGTTCCAGAGTTATTCTTGCTTCCTGTTTACTAACCGTACACATCCACCCAAGATTCGGCTCAGGGAACTTATCTCGAAATTTTGAAGGATCAGCAAGAAACTCTTCGAGACTGCCACAAACTAATGCAATACGTTTTGCTGTGATTGGATTAAGCATTGCATGCTCAAACTTTGTTACCCATCTAAGATTCTCTGGTCGATTATTCTGTCTGTTGGTATCTATATGGTCAACAACGTGTTCTTTGGTTGTTGCTATTCCGTAGAATGCGGTTGCAACTATCTGATGAATCCGAACCGAGGCAATAAACATATATCCATTTATACTATTTAGTTTGCCAAAAGTCCAGTGGTTGTCAGTTGGTCTTGGTCGCCCGTCAACACGATGATATCGCATTACTGCGCCATTGTCACGTACTGTATATCGTTCGCCTTTGTAAGTACAATCTACTTCTCGGCTGAAATCTTGGTAAGGGGTAAGGTCTTTCATTTTCATATAGGTATCAAACTAAATCGACCTTTACACCAAGCACATTTGCTATTCTCGTAAGAATATCAAGACCAACAGAATATTTACCCTGTTCTATCCGACTGAGATTGGCAGCGTCTATATCTGCCAAAACTGCAAGTTGTTTTGCCTCTATCCCTTTAATTTCACGCAATTGACGAATTTTTGCACCAATACGTTCTCTTTGTTCACTTCTGTCACTTCCAACGTAAGAAAATGAGAAACCTGCATTTGCCTGTGCATCACAAAAAACAAAGTATACCATACTTGACTTATCTTTTGAGAAATTCTTCTCAAAGGAGTCTGCTAAAAAGTTGGCTGCTGCTTGTTGCTCGTATTCTGCAAATGGGAAATATGTCTTCAGAGTAAATGTTTCACCATCACGAGCAACTACATTGATTGTGGTGTTGTCCAAAAAATTGGCTTTTGTCATAGCAATATGTGCCGTATTTAGAGTGTTGCCGCCACTTTTAATAGATTATCGACTCTTTGCAAGGTACTATTAAATTTCAAATTGGCAAATATGCCAATTATTAATTCAGTTTCCATTAAATAAACTGGTTTAAATTCGTTGATTTACAATACAAAGATAGATAGGGGGTGTTAATGAATTTGAGGATAATTCGATTTTGTTGTTTTGCCAATCTTGTAACTGGTTCTGGATTGATCGTTAAAAGGCAGTTTTGTTTGTGTTTAGTAATCAAGTTGGTTACTTTTGGTATTTATCACCTTATTTATCATGTAGTCATAATTTCACCTTTCGCATGGCTGTACTAAACAAAGGCAAATCACTTTTCCCGTTTTGGGGGACATCCATAAACCTGATAATGGGTCTTGACCCTTTGGGACTTCAAACTACATCTGAAGCAACATATTCTTCACTATTTCCCGGCATTTCGAACTTAACAAACAGGCTTAGGTATTATGGATTTTATTGTTGGTTATTGGATTTTTACTTCCAAAGAGAGAAAAAAGGTAATTCAACAGAGCAATACAGATTCATCCGCAGAGCCGAGTTGATGATTGCTATCATGATGCAAAGCCAGCGAAAAAATGTTCAACAGATAACTGGAAGCAATTTTGCCACTAATTTAATTGCCACTGCAGAGGATGATTACTTTGATTTGGCTGATGGTGCAGATAGGGATGATCCATCAAAAACCACATACTGGAAGTATCCATCTGGTGCATTTGGTCAGTATTATTCAGGTGCGATGCAGACCCTTGCACTTATTAATACTGCAATTAACGAGGACGGGGATATCATTTACACTATAAGCCAACCACATCAAAGACAAAAGGTCTCAGGAGTACAACTGGCGGAAGCATTTGATAGTACCTTGACACATGAGATCAAAGAATTATTTTACACAAATATCAAGACCGGGAAACTTTATCATTCCGATATCCCAGAGTTAATTGCTTACTATTCAATTGATGTGATTAACCCTGACAGCGATGAATGGGATTTATACGCAGAGATGCTATTGGATAAGGATGAACCAAGTCAGGAAATTGAGGAACTTTTCACATTCAGCAGAAGGGAAACCATTCTGTCTCTTTTAAGATTAGCGTCATTAAATGATAATAAATATGACTGGTATCAGTTTCTTCTATCCTGCTATCTGAAAAAACTCGGCAATGATTCTGAACCTGCAAGCGAAACGCATATCGGCTGGTATTGTTATCAACTGAATGAGTATTGGCAGTTTGCCTGTGGGGCGATTTTTTGGGCAGTTTTACAGAATTTATACCATTACCATCAAGACCAGTATTTACCACATTTTGTCAATGAACTTTCAGCCGAGATATACGATGAAATTTGCAGGGGGATTAATGTTAATCCAGAAGATTCAGTTATAATTTCAGATGTTGTGGCACGGATGCCAGAAGGAAAAACTGAGGAAGAGATTAAGGAATCGATAGAAACCCGTGCATCCGACAATCCTATAATTGCAGCAAAGAATGGTTTTCTGCTCTTATTCCAAATTTACAGGAACAATAAAGAACAACTTCATCCTTTGAAGGAATTCATGAGTAGAAAACAAATTATTAGGGATGGCAATATGGTCGATGGGATTATGACTATTCATACTGCAAAAAAAGAAGAGTTGAAATCATTCATTGAACAATTCATTTTACGGAACATAATTTACAGGCATCAGATGGTAGCCATCAGAAAAATGGGGAATGGCACGCAAGCGACTCATAAATTTATCATTGAAGAACAATATATCCGGTTCATTGAAATTTTCCCGCCAAGAAATACTTCTCCAAGGATGTTTGCCATGCAGAATATCATGCATGATTTGCAGGTAATAGATGAAAAGAATATGCTTTCACAATTATGCCAGAAACTTTTATCTGAATAATGAGTATACAACGTGAAAACATATTGACATTAATCGGTGGGCGAAGATATCATTCTTGTATTGTGACCACCTTCAGTTTTGACTTTTATTTCTTTGAAATGAAAGCGATGAAGTGGCTGCGATCTTGTGGGGTAAGAAATATAAATGTTTTAATAGATGGACATTACTATTCGGAGTTAATGAAACAGTCAACGGGAGAAGAAATGCAACTTACTCCCGGTTATTCCCTTTATCCAATATTCCAGAATAAGATTTTCCATCCAAAACTATGGATGTTATTTGGGAAGAATGAGGGACTGCTATTAGTCGGGTCTGGAAATTTGACAAATTCCGGTAACGGCAATAATGAAGAGATTTGGGCAGCATTTCATTTTGATGTACGTTTCCCGGAGAACTCCCAAGTATTTTCAGCAGCATGGGATTACCTCTCAGCCGTTTCTTCAACCACGCTGGGGCAGACTAATGATAAGACAACGAAGTGGATAATTGACCAATCCCGGTGGCTGAATGAATTGCCCAAGACAGACCGTTTCCAATTCTGCAGAACTTCACAGGATGAGGAAATAGCCTTACTGTATAATTCAGAAATCGCTACAATATGGGAACGTCTGAAAGAGGTGCTGAAAGACCAAAAAGTCATTGAAATTACTACAATATCACCTTTTTATGATAAAAATGGACAAGCAATCAGTGAACTGAGATTGTTGTTTCCGCAGTCAAAAATAAACATTGTAATCGATGAAAACGGACTTGTGCCCTCTTCGTTGACAGCAAGTGAAAACTACATGTTTTATGACTGGTATGATGTAGGAGTAAGCAAAAGCCAGTACTCAAGGTCTGAAGATGTTAAATCGAAACTACATGCTAAAATCATTCATTTTATCACGGCAGAAGGTACTGAATATTGTTTGCTTGGTAGTGCCAACGTGACTTCTGCAGGTTTGGGAATAACTGGTGTTGAAAAATCAAATTCAGAAGTGTCGATCTTAATAAAATCGGAAGAAGACGGGTTACTTAATATATTGGGAATTAAATTGTCTGCGGATAAAAGCAAAAAAATATCCGAATTCTCCTTACAAAATTCACGTTTTGTATATGATACCATACTTGAAAATAACAGATTCATAATAAACCTGTTAGCAGCAGAATACTTGTACAGTGAACTGATAATTTATTCAAGGGGATCGTGGTCTCAGCAATTACAAGTTGTATTCTTTGATAGAAACAATACCATTATCCGTTCTTCAATCATTCAAAAATATGAACCTGAAATAAAGTTAAAGTTGGCAACCGACTTATCCGGGTTTCAATACGTGCAATTAGCAGATATTGAAGGGACTTATCTTTCAAACAAGTTATTACTGTCTGATTATGTTATTCTTGCAAAGACACACCCCAACCCACAAACAGAAGAAATCGAAAGGATTTACAGCGAAATACAAAGTGGTGAACTAAGCAAGGTGCTTGACTTGCTTAACTATGCAATGATTGACGAAACCGAGAAGGAAGAAGGGTTAAACATTATACAGGGTAGTGGTTCAAAAAAACGAAGTCAAGAAGAGAAAAAAGAGCCTGATAAGTTGTATGACCTTTCAGCATATAAGCCAATATTGGATACTAATTATGAGAAAGCACTCTTGCTTACATCGCCATCCCTGAGAGTATTAGATGTTTTAAGATTTATTCAAACTACAGGGATTTCCTCCGGCAAGAAGAATGATATTAGAGAAGATGAACAAGAAAACGATTTAGGCAGTATAAATGGTAATGAAGCCAGTAGCATTAAAATAGTTCATTATCAATCGCATTATATGCTTTCTTCCGAAAGAAGGAAATTGTTAAACTATTTCAGCAATTTATCCAGATACCAGCACGAAATTCTTTATGGTAAGTCACTGGGGACACCCTATAAGCCAACATTAACGGATTTGACAAGGTATCTGATTTTTATTGAATTAATGCATGAATATGGTGGTAAAACCGACAAGTACACTGAGCATAACCAACAACACTTTTTCACATACCTACCATTCACAGAGAATTATGATAACGATAATGTAAAAGGCTGCTGCCTGAATATCATTGGCGAGTTTTTATTATTAGTCCGGTTAGGGTACAAGGAATACGATTTCGAATACACGAAGTTGAAAGTCGCACAATTGGGACACGATGCTTTAATAAACACGATTGTTTGCTTGCTTAATAACAACTGGTCTGAAAAGGAGATGCATTATTTTTATTCATTGACGTTAAACACAATGCATTACCTTGGATGGAAAAATGCGGTAAACAATACCGAGAAATACCATGAATTTAAGGCTGAGTTGAAAAACCGGATAAGGGAAATAAAGCACAGAGCCAGTTCACTTCATGAAAATATTGAAAGATTTAATAGAGACATTTGCCCGGTTTTTCATAAGGTAATACTCCGGCTTGCTGATAAGAAATTTGATATACATGCTACTGAAGGTAATATCATCTACAAGTCACCTTGGGGATATTGTTTTATTAAATCAGTTGCTGCTCCAAACAGGTTTACATTAGTAAGACCCGGTTTCCTCTGGGATACCGAACAGAAGGATTACATAAAAGTCAGACCAACTGAGGAATATGTACCATTGGAACTGCCTTATTTTATTGTTGTGGATATTTGACACAATAGTCGTAGTAATATTTTAATTAAAACATTACTAAAATGTGAATTGCCGGTAAATTCATTACGCTTTTCTCATCACTAATCCCAACTTTGCGAACTCTTCGATGAATTTCTGATCATTACTCCCAATATAAAAGAAAACATGTCCGTGTTTCGAACTAACCTTTTTCCCCTTATTGTGGAATTTCACACTTCCATCAGTGAAACAAGCCAGTGGCACAATTTTCATTATTTTATGAAACCAATCTGCTTGTGTTGAGTTGGTTGTCAAGATAATACCCTGAGTTAAATTTCCTGAATTATATTCCTCAATAAACTTATTTATGAAAGCAGCGACCTTTGTTGTTGAATTGGGTGGATTCACAAATACATTTCCATTCCAATTCTTATCCAGTTCATCTGTAATAATTCTATAGTGGGTAGTAGCCTGATACGTTCCCTGTGATCCATCGGGAGTCGTTGGTTCTAAATCTGGATTGAAAAACACTGCTTTAACTTTTTCTTCATAATCAATTGGTGTGTTAAAGCCGTTATCACTGGCGTGATTTCTCCTTTTATTAATACTGCTAAAGGTTTCTTCTCCTTTTTTGACTTTTTCAAACACTTCGGGATTCTCCTTCTTGATCTTTCTGGCTTTCTGGACATATGTTCTATTTGTGCCAAACATCTTGGCGACTTTTGAATCTGTTTTATTATCATCTCGATTAGGTTGGGCAAAGTTTTGCCTAACCTTGTTCTTCCCACCTTCAATTTGCCTTTCTTTTGCTTCCTTCTTAATTTTTTCAAATATGGAATTATAGTCTGTAGCAAGGCAAGCACGTTGGTCAGAAGTCAAATTTCTTCGATGATTTGAGCGTAAAACAAATGCAAGTGCATCTGAATCGTTACCGATGAAGGTCTGGTAAACTGGTTTTATATTTAATTCTGCGCATATCTGGATGCGATTCCAACCATCCAGAATACCCCCTTGGTACAGCCAGATTGGATATTTTGGGTCATAACCATTTTGCCGGATATCTTCTTTTAATTCTAAATAATCTTGTCCATCTATCGCAGGATAAATGTTAAGGTCATGCTTTTTAATCTCTTTTGGGGGAACTTCAAGTATTTCCGGTTCGGATAATTCTTCAGAATTTGTTTCTGTCTCTAATTCCAGAAGTTCTTCTTTTAAATATGTGTTATGGCTGCTTATTTTTTCATAATCTTCATTGAGTTCAGCAGGTAATGAAAGACGCTTTATACTCAATGCCTTTTTAAGATAGTAATTATATTTTTCACTATTTGTTGATTCTTCAGGTATCCTACCTGCTGTCTGTGTGGCAGTATCGCCACTAATAAATTGATTAAACATTTCATTTGATAATTAATCTTGCATATTATTTTTTGAGTGTTCATTTAAGAATGGTATTGTGACTTGTAACCAGCAGGTCGAACATTCAAGCGTAACTGCCGGACAAGGATGGTTGCCATTGGTTGCAGCCATTATGATGGTGAAATAATTACTTCTATGTCGGAATTGTCCCATAATAACTTAAATGACAAAAACATCTTGCTACAAGATGTTGTTTTCAGTTGTCGATATTACAGTGAATGGATTTACAGTTTTTAGGCTGTCTTCAGTGGTGGTTGCTACTTCAAGGTAGCATCAGTATGAAAGTTACAGTGTTGCTTTCTTTCTGCCACAAAGATAGTATCGTTAAGATAAAGTCGCAAGGATTTTTAAAATTTTGTCTTTCAGGGACTTTCAGCATAACCAGCAATGTTAAAGAGTGCACGAAAATATATTTTGAAGTTACCTGAGTGCTCTGTTGATAAGATATCCATGGATTTTGTAAGTTTAGTATAACAATATTTTAAAATCATATGAATAGTTATCTAATATATCATCCAAGGAGATGCTTATCGAAGGTTGGTATTTATAACGTATATCATGACAAATTTGGTGGGAATGAAGACCCTTATATCTGGAATGAAAAATTCCTTCATTCTTTTTGTCATATCCCCCAGATTACAAAGGAAATTGGACAGATCAACTTTTGGGTTTCCGGTGATACATATCCCAATTTTTCACAACTTTTTTGTGATTGTGTTTTTGTGGTCAAAGAAAAAATCATTTGGCAAAGGATAAATTCAATTAATAGAAATGATCCAGTAGTTGATAATTCCCAGACTTACAAACATCATTATAAATGGGTTCATCAACATCCGTTTAAAAAAAAGAAGCGATATACACTAAAGGCTGATCCCCATAGTAGTTACCAACCACAAACAATTAATCAGGTGCTACTTGATATTATCCCATTTTTAAATAGTAATGGAATTTCAACTAAGAATCTCATTCAACAAATAACATCTCAGGGGGGATCAAGACCGTTTAAGATGAGTCAGTCATTTGGGGAAAAACTTTATGATTACATAAATGCGAATGCGGGTATTAAAATTTATGGAATAAGTCTTCAGCATTTACATCCATGAAGACATTGGTATCCTAATGGCAGTTGAACCCTAAAGAGATAGATATAACGCCCCAAGGAAAGTAATGTGGGATTTATTCAATTTAAATCACTTATATCTACCCTGAAATTTCAAGGTCAGAGTATCGACTGTTTTTATAATCTTTCAATTTATTGATGTGCGAAAAGAATCATACCAACATTGCATAAATATTTGTAGTTTTAATAAGTCAAAATCAGTCTGTATGCAATGTAAATAATTAAAATGAGCACATTCATTTAAAATATATATTCAAATGAAAGAAGTTATTTCAGTTGAACTTCCTGATTTTCCAAAAGGTCTGGAATTTGAAGATTTTATAGCTGCTTATTTTCAGTCAGTCGGTTTTTTTGTCGAGAAAAATATTTCAATCGAAAACATCCTTCAACTTGATATCTCATTGACCGATTATACAAATCTGCCGAATACAAAATTAGTTGAAATCAAATCCGGCGAGTGGGAATTCAAAGATGTATTTAAAGTAAAGGGTTGGATGGTATTTTCTAACATCAATGAAGGATTGTTTATTGTGCAGAAAGGGAGACAGAATTTTGACTTCTATCGAAGCATAGCAGATGATATGGGCATACAACTGCTTACAGTTCCAGATTTAAAACTTACAAATGAGTACCTTGCAAACCCTTTATGCGATCGATATGCAGATGATGTTGATGTTGAGACATTTCGTTATGTTTTTTGGATGGAAAGGGAGTATTTAAGGTTATTAAAAGCATGGAAGAACAGCGATAAATCAAAAAAAAGATACAGGTCTCTTGAAGATTATTATTTTGACATTAACTGCAAATCCTATTTTTCAAAGGACTTGACGTCCAAAACAAAATGTCTTTACGAATCTTATGACCAAAATTTTCATATCTCGGCTAAGTGTGCGAGCGAAATTATAGGTAAAGATTTTAATACAGACCAAACCACAATTCCGGAAAGCATATTTAAGGACACCTTCTATTCTTGCAAATTCAATATTCTTCAAATATCTGCATATTTGGAGCACCAATCTCGCTTAAGATTATTGAAGTGTGCAGTTGATTTCTTGCTATATAATGAGGAAGGGGACAAATCATTAGGTGAAAAAAAATTAACCGTCCCTATTAATTTGATGAAGTTCACCTTCCTCCCAAGTTCCTTCCTAAGTGCTTTAGATAAATTAAAGGATCATTCTCACTTTAAATTATATCCAATATTTTGGCAATGGTTTCTGCTCGCTTTTGGTGGATTCATTATTATGGACATCAAGGATAAAGAATATGAATTACTATCATTAAAAACAAGAGTCCCGATTGCTGAAATTGACAACGCATTATGTGCCTTTGATATACTTTTCCCTATTGAAGGTGGATGGTTTCAAACCAACGGATATTCTAATATAAAGGAACTCAAGATTTCTTCAATGCCCATTCGTGGAATAGGTGCAAATTATAGACGATTGGTTTATGCAAAAAAAGAGAACTTAAAAGAACAAACTTATGAGGACTTACATATTGATAATCCTTATGCCTTAAAAGATTTGAAAAAATGGAACAATCTTGGTGTAGACGTTTTATATAAAGCAAAACCCATAAATAATTAAAGAAATAGTTTAGTGTCTTAGTCAAACACTTGAAAATATCAAATGCTAATAACAAACTGCTCTTTAATATGCAAAGGGGTGGTTTTTTCTCATTTTCATCTGAATGTATGGAATAGGTAAATACCAATTGCAGATAGGTACAGTCATTCTTGTAATTGACGGAATCACTTCTGTTAATCTGCCTGTTGCAGACTCTTTAAGGTCAGGGCGGATAGAACTCATAGATATATTGGCACATTCAAGGCTACTGGTGTTGATAAGTATGCACGAACATTTTGGGTTTTATACATATGATCTGGACATCACCTAATATTTCGATTATTAATGGCAGTGTTTGTCATTTTAAACGGTACGCATCAGATCATACCTATGCCAATAAAAAAGACAAGCATGTAAGAATAAAGAACGGTTGTGAAAACTCAAATCCTGTTTCACCTTGGAATAAGCGAAAGAATAACACTTAAATCCGTTCTTGCTTTATTTCTTGATAAAGTGTTTTCCTGAAGTCTTCATCTAACACCGGATCGTCCTTATGAATTAAAGGATCAAACCAATCAATTTTATCTGTCGCCCACGCTATCCAGTCTTTAAGTTCCACAGAAATTTCTTCAGTATTTCTTGCATGTGCTTCCACTGCTTTTACGTATTCTCTGAGAATGTTGGCTTTGTGTAACAGGTTGGCTTGCCTAAAAAGTTTCTTTAACTGCTTATACTCATATTCAATACGTTCCTTCTTTTCATTCTCAATTTTCTGTTTTTCCAACCATACCTTGTGTTCTTCCTCACGTCTTATTCGTTCTTCTTTTTCCTTCTTTGCCAGCATTTCAAGCCAGACAAGGATATCTGGCAACAATTCTTCGATTACTTTCATTCCTGTCCCCCATACTTTTTGATGAAATCTGAAAGTTTTCCACATCCGGAATGTTAGAATATCTGATGGAAAGTATTTTCGGCTATTCCATCCATAATTATTTACACTTTCTTCAATGCGAAGTTTTTCCTGAAGGCGTATGACTATTTCTTCTCCAAACACAATGGCGCAAGTGCCATTTTCAGTAATCTTTACATCATGACCTCTATCTCTTAGTAGTTTGATGAAGGTATTCATAAACCTTAATGCTCTTCCGACATTCTTTGGGGCAACAGTGATATCAAGAAGATTTCCTGATGTAGTTATTAACCCAGTCGTGTAATCGGGATGCTTGTTATTATTGAGATCATTCAATACGGCAACAATTAATGTATCTGGATTTCGCAATTTTGACGAAACGTTTTTTGATAATTTCTTATCAGATAATATTTCGTTTTTCAAGTCTTTGCGATTTTCTGAGGTGTTTGGCGTTACTCGATCAGTTTCATCATTTATGGTAAAAGTGGCGTTGTTCTCGCCATCAAAATTATCGGGTAATTCTTTTATATGAACAGATTTATTATGTTGGATTCTCATCCAGTGCCCGTAGTCTGGTAATGGGATATTCATCTTGACACAAGTGCTCCTGAGTTTGTGGTAAGAGATTCGATATTTCGATGCTAATTCGGTCATTGGTGTTGACCATACCAAGTCGTACAGTTCTTGCCGGGTAAATACTATTTTTTCCATAGCAGTAAAAAATTTTAAAAAATCTTGACTTTAATTCAAATATGGTGTAATTTAGTTGTGTGGCTCGCAGTTTCTTGGTGCTTTTTCTATTTAATAAGGTTTCACATCGGAAACTGCTGATCAACATCGATATTTGACATTTTATAAGGCGACACATCTTCCTTTTAGCACGAGGAATGCAGCGAGACATTTATATTCCAAACTTGTGTCGCCTTGTTTAAATTGTTGGGCGACCAACACAGAGGCGGTACAACCTTATTTACTTCCTTATAGCACGAGGAATGCAGCGAGACAAATTTTCTATAGTGTGTACCGCCTATTTTTTCCTTTTATCTAACCTTAAATAATCACTCGTGCAATAAACACTAAATACATTTAGTTATTTAGGTAGTTATGTCTATTTGAATCAGACTTAATGACGTTGAATACTTAAAACTATGGATAAGACTCTTGTCATATTTAATATTGTTCATTCATCATTGATCTTAATTCGCATCTCTGTAATACATTCATTATAAACAATATTAGTCATTTAAGAATATTACTAACTATAAGAAATTTAGTTATGAAAAGCCGACTTTTTCATTTGCCGTTAATGATTACAGCAATAGTATTATTGCTTGCTACAGCCTGTAAAAAAGAAGAACCAGCAACCAAACCTTCATTATCTACCACACCAGCATCTAACATTACAACAACCTCAGCGATTAGTGGTGGTATTATTGCTGATGATGGGGGTGCGACTATAATCTCAAATGGCGTATGCTGGGGTAAAACCGAGAATCCCACAATTGAGGGATCAAAAACCAATGAAAGTGTAGGTACAGGACAATTTGTAAGCAATCTTACAGGATTGGATGCTGGCACTACTTATCATGTAAGAGCCTATGCAACAAATGTTGTAGGTACTTCCTATGGTGCGGATATGACATTTCTGACTTTGGGTCAAGCACCTTCAGGTCTAACTCAACCGCCATCAAACGTAACTGCTGTAACTGCTACACTAAATGCGACAGTCAATCCCAACGACTTATCAACCACAGTGACTTTTGAGTACGGATTGACAACAAGTTATGGAAGTACTGCAGCAGCCTCTCCAAGTCCAGTAACCGGAAATACTATGGTTAATGTGATGGCTGAAATCTCAGGATTATTACCAGCCACGACTTATCATTACCGTGTAAAAACAGTAAATTCCATAGGTACTACTTATAGTGAGGATAAGACCTTCACCACAGCCGGAATACCACCGGCAGCAACCACTTCTGCTGCAACAAATAAAACAACATCTGGTGCAACACTGACCGGTACTGTAAATGCAAACAATACGTCAACTACAGTGACATTTGAATATGGAACGACCACGAGTTATGGGCAGACGGTAACCGCTTCTCCAAGTTCTGTTGAAGGAATGACAAACACTGATGTAAGTGCAAGCATTACCGGACTTACTGCAGGGACTTCCTATCATTTCAGAGTGAAAGCGGTAAATTCTGTAGGTACGACATATGGAAGCGATATGACTTTTACTACAGAAGGTCTTGCTCCAACCGCCACCACTCTGGATGCAACGAATAAAACAACAACAGGTGCAACCCTGAATGCTTCCATCAACGCCAACATGGCATCAACAACGGTTACATTTGAGTATGGTACAACCACGAGTTATGGACAGACTGTTACCGCTTCTCAGAGTCCTGTGACAGGCAGTTCAAATACGAATGTAAGTGCAAATATTTCTGGACTATCGGCAGGTACAACATATCATTTCAGGGTGAAAGCAGTAAATTCTGTGGGTACAACTTATGGAAGCGATATGACATTTACTACGGCTGGTCTTGCCCCAACTGCCACAACTATGGCTGTAACCAACAAAACAGCAACGGGTGCAACGCTAAACGCTACTGTTAACGCAAATATGGTATCAACAGCAGTTACATTTGAATACGGTACAACAACAAGTTATGGACAGACAGTTAACGCTTCTCCGAGTCCTGTGACTGGAAATACTCTTACGAACGTTAGCGCAAACTTAACAGGACTTACAGCAGGAACAACATATCACTTCAGAGTGAAAGCAGTAAATTCTGTGGGTACGACATATGGTAGTGACATGACATTTACAACCCTATATCCGCCCCCACCTACGAGTGGTTTAGTTGGGTACTGGTCGTTTACCGGAAATGCAAATGATGAAAGTGGAAATAACCACAACGGGACAGTAAATGGAGCGATACTAACAGTAGACAGGTTTGGGCAGTCGAATAATGCGTATTCTTTTGATGGTGTTAATGATTATATTGCAATTGCACCTTCAAGTCTTGTCGATAACGAATTAACTGCAACTTTGTCATTTTGGATCATAAGGGGAGCAGATGATGATTATGGATTACCTATTCATACTGGCAACCAAGGCAGAATACAAACTTCTGTCAGCAAAAATTCCGTATCCGTTGGAGTTACAACTAATAGTAGTTACGATGGTTCTGCCCCAACTGAATTCGGAGTAACAGATGATTTGAACCAAACTCAATGGAATCACATCATTTTAAGATATGACGGGATTGCCAAAACGCTTCAGATATATATTAACGGGGAACTTAAAAAAGAAACTTTTGCAGAAGGCAATATATGGGCAGCACAGGGATGTTACCTCGCTTTTGGAGTATATTATCTATTCGGAACGCCCCATCATGGATATTACAAAGGAATCTTAGATGATGTGAGATTGTATAAGAGAGCATTAGAATACTCAGAGATTCAGTCACTCTATCATGAAGATGGCTGGTAGTCAATATTCTCATCTGATATGAAAAGAAGGCGGTTTAATAAATTGTGAACCGCCTTTTTTAATTTGAAATCCAGAATATTTACTTAACCACTTGGTCTATATCCCTTAGCACTAAATAAATAATTGGCAATCATGGGAAGCATCATCAAAGGAACATGCAAAAACTGTGGCTATGAAACCAAAGACCTTTATTATGGTGGTGGTTTCGCAAATTTCACAACCTGTTGCGATTACCCGGTTCTGGATAAGGATAAAAAAGAGGTTGGCATGGCTAATATCATGAACAAGGAAGAGGTTGTTAAGCAAAATCCAAACCTTGTGTTCTATGATGATGAGACCTTGTCGGATGAGAAATCACAAAACAGAGATAGTTATCACCAATGGGGTGATTATAAATTATGTAGACAAGGCAATCTATGCCCAAAATGTAATAAGTTCACTCTCGAATTTTCAGGCGTGGGTTGTTGGGATTGAGATTGACATTCATCACAAGAAATAATACAACAGCCAACTATTCTGTCCCGACATATTGGTCAACAATCTCTTGGACTTGCTCATAGGAAAGTGTTTTTTTCTCCAGTAATTCGTCAGCGATCTTCAGGATCAGTTGCTTATGGACATTGAGGCTGAGTAGTTGAAAGGTGTAAGCGATCAGGAATTTTTTGTAGGCGGTTCTCAGAGGTTCAGGTTGGTTTATCAATCTACTGTTATTCAATGCCATTAGGTCTGTTCGTGATCCTGTCTTGTCGAAACCTTTTGTTCCTGAGAAGATTTTTTGGGAAATATAACCAGCAATTATAGTCACGTCTTCACTGAAATTTTGAAAGAATTCATCTGGCGTTAGACTGGAATAGGAAGCCTTGTCATGATAATATGGCGTAATTGGTTGAATGTAACCGAGAGATTTGCCATCACTATGCACAGCCAGATGGTATGGGTCAATGGTTACAATTGAAAATGGACGATTGGTCAAAAAGTAAGCCAGTGCGTGACCACTTTCGTGTACGGAAATTTGTTTAATATTATCGTGCATACCTTAACCTGTTGCATTGATGATTTGTTTGATATAGCATAATGTAATCTGAATATTAAGATTGACCTCATTATCATCTTATATAAATACCCTGATATCAAGAAATGGACATTATCGGGAGAGGGTGGGGGTATATCCGGGGGATAGGTAAACTACCCCCCTCCCGGTCTATAGGACTGTGGGTCGTGCAGGAAAAGAAATTCTGGGGGTTTGTGAATTCACATCAACGAGAGCCAACTCAAATTTTTTCTGAAAAAGAAAAATAAATTTGGGAAAATCGAAGTGTGAAAAATTTTTCCAAATATTTTTCGTGTATCTGAAATTCATAGTGATATTCGATCTGTGATGATAACCTGATCGACTCGTAACCGTCATAGATTAGCATTAATAAGTTTTTCTGTTCGACATCCATTTCGATATCTCATTCACTATATCATCATCCGGAATTCTCAAATAATGCGCTGTATCCTTTACGTCTTTGTGTCCCAACAATATTTGTAAATAATGAATTGGCAGGTTCTTATTGAAGAACAGGTATGATGCAAATGTTTTCCTTGCCATTTTATTCGTTATTTTAAAGCCAACACCTGCAAGTTTACTGATTCTATCAAGGTGCTTGTCAAAGTGTGTCAGGGACAAATTTAGAGGGAAGTTAGTGCCATTCTTTATCTGATATTGATCTGCGATTTCTTTTCCGAGAAAAATATCTTCGTTGATAAGAAGAACCCCTTTGCATAAACTTCCGTTTTTGGCTCTTCTGTATCTAATATGCACGTTGTTCCCAGTATATAAAAAATTCAAATCTGATTTTCTAATATCGGCATAATATTGCCCAGTGCTTACCATGAACAAGAAACAATCAAGACACTTAATCAAATTTTCCCGCTTCATCGTAAACTGATATTCCTGCAACTCTTTGGAAATTTTATTTGATTTAGCATATGGTTTAAGTACAACCTCTCCCTTTTGAAACTTCAGTCTTAATGCAAATAGTTTTTCCATATCATTTACCGAAAGTGCTCTGTCATCATCTTCCGGACATTGATTGTCATATTCTTCAGTGAAGACAGATAATTTATAACTTGGATCAACTGGAAGTTGCTTGTTACTTTCAAGGAATTTGATGAAGCCTTTGAGTTTTGTGTGAAGTTTTACTTTGTAATTATGTTTGCCATTGATGTTACTATAAAAATCATTGAGAACAGATTCTGTAATCTGTGAGGGGTGTGGATCAATTCTATTTTTCATAAGAAATTCTTCAAAATATTTCAATGCCGTCCTGTATCCTGAGAGGGTACTTTTTGTGAGCCTACTTTTCGTTTTTTTGTTGATTCTCCCGGTTTTGCTGTCTAAGAATTCTTGCTTGTATTCAAATATTGACGCTGTGCACTTTACGTTAAGTGCAATAAAGTTTTCGACATATGACTCAACTTCAAGTTTTGTGAAATTACTTCCAGTGAAGTGCTTGCTGAGTTCATACCTAATAGTGAAGGATATGTTTTCTAACGTATCATATGACCTGTCACCAAGTCTTCTCCGAATTCGACCTTTGAAATTAGGGTGCGTAACATAAAGCCTGTAGTACTGACTTTCTCGGATAAGTTTTACCTCAAATGGTTTGTCATTAATTTGTCCCATAATTTTATCGTATTAAGTAACGG
>Ga0302242_1000541_pt1 | contig 36575 bp, 31 predicted proteins | sample AAG_UR_Lys_MG_FD_193510 | JGI IMG/M metagenome (GOLD analysis project Ga0302242, IMG submission 193510) | Enriched activated sludge microbial communities from anaerobic digester in WTTP, New Holstein, Wisconsin, United States - AAG_UR_Lys | ecosystem: Engineered > Bioreactor > Anaerobic >...
CTTATCGTTTTACGGTCTATAGAATTTTTTCTCGATATTTCGCTTATAGAGATTCCTTCCTCAAAAAAAGCTTTTCTGATATCATCGATTTTGGTCATTGTCAGCATCCTCCGTTCCTCCCTCTTAGAGCTTGGTCGCACTAAAAGGGTATTTGGTTTCGGTCGTGCTTTCAATGGCCTTTTTGCAATTCTGGAGATTTTTAGCTTACAAGAAACATTTAGAAAATAAATCCTCGCTCTCTCTCTTTATCCTATTAGAAAATATTCAAGATCTTTAACGCTGCCAACAATAAAACTTGCACCTGCTCTTTCAAATTCATCTTTATTCCCATAACCATACAGTATTCCTATTGAATCAATCCCAACTTTAACCGCCCCATTTATATCATGCTCACGGTCACCTATCATGACCACACTCGATAAATCATCTATATTATTTTGTTTCAAGGCATACTCTATTACTTCGGACTTTTTTGTCCTCTCACCATTAAGCTCACTACCGGAGACAAAATCGAAGTATTGCAGGAGTTGGAAGTGTTCCAGTATTTTAGTTGCATAAACAATTGGCTTTGAAGTTGCAACTATCAACACCTTATGTCGTGTATTAAGCTTTTGCAGCAATTCTTCAATCCCAGTGTAAATCGTGTTTTCATATATTCCTCTAACTGCGTAATATTCTCTATATTTTGCAACAGCTAAATCAGCATCCTTATTACTAAACCCATAATGCTCAATAAAACTATCCTTGAGCGGCGGCCCTATGAATTTACACAGACTGCTCAGCTTTTCTGTTTCTATTTGGAAGTGATTTAATGCGAACGCAACAGATTTAGTTATGCCAATTTTCGGGTCAGATATTGTCCCATCAAGATCAAATAATATGTATTTATAATCCTTCATTTATTACACACCTTCTCATTCATCTTGGGAACTTATGGTTAAGACTTGCGGCGTTGCAAAATTTCAGGTTGCGTGTTGTTCTGGGCAGGATAAGTCCCTCTTCTGTAATAGTACCCAAGTATGCTTTGGTTACTTTTTGAGTTCCTTTTGCTTTATGCTTCAGCACTTATTCCGGATAAACCATAGCAACACCTCTATATTACCTAAATAAGTAACTGAACTTCCCCACCCACCAACAGGTAGCTGAACCTTGAAAAATCTATATAGGTTACGCACATAATACCAAATGTTGTATTATGTAGTTCGGTAATGCATTCATGAAGGTCTCGGTTATTAGGTTTTGTATTTTGTCTTTTCTGCCATTAAGACTGTTTCCAAGGATCTGCAGTACCGTACTGAGTATCAGCATCAGGGAGTGCGAGAGCTTTATATCCTCAATCTCTTTGCAGCACAGGAAGAATAATTCACCTATAGTCCTGTCATCACAGTTGTTTCGCGCTTCTATCGAAAGCATCGCATACCTCATGAATACATGCTTGTAGTCGCTACATGCATGTCATAGCTTCTGCCCTGGAACTCTCTTGCCAGAGCAAGGTGGGATTTGCAGACCTTGAAGAAGGTCTCTATGTCCCAGCGTTTACCGTATATACGGACGATCTCCTCTTCGCTTATGGTCGTATCGGTGCTCATTATTGCAAGCCACTTATTGGTATTCCTCTCACGAACAAATACGATCCTTGCTTTGATGCATTTGTCCAAGGAATCTGTTTTATACTTCCGTATCATTACACAGACAGAACCTATGATCTGAGAAGAATGATTCGCATTTTTGGACATATCCTTATATATTGACCTGATGTTCTGCCATCTGCCATTGCAGAAATAGTGGATCTTGTCAGATATACGGAGAGCATCCCTATCACATCTCTGTTTTCTTCCTTTACGCTCACTACTGTTTTCGGCATGGTGAACCAGCTGTCGAACAGGACGAACCTTGCGGGAATGTCTTTGGCTTCTCTGAGCATTTCTATAAGGGTATCGGTAGAGGACATCCTGGAGCGGATGCGTCTTTTGTAGCCGTTTGTGCGTTTGTCAGTCAGGCTTGCAGGACAAAGCACGTTCTCATCCTTTGCCGAACTCAAAAGACTGAAAGATACAGGGAGAAAAGTATTTCCGTCGGACCATCCGAGTGTAAGCATGCGAAAACCCCGGCAGAACCTATGGCTTGTGTGGTCAAAAACACGCGCCAACAACTCTACCTTCTTGCTGTTATTGCGGCTGAAAAGAGAATCATCAATTATCAGCACAGACTCCCTGCTGCTTCCTGTGAGGCGGTCAACTTGATAGATGAGCCTGCTCATGACCAAATACAGAAGTTTCTCCCAGTTAAAATATCCGCAGTTGAGAAAACGGTAAGCGGTATTCTTTCTGAATGATAATTCAGGATCCTTTGCTGAGAGAGTTCTGTAAAGGTTTTTGCCGGTAAAGACAAGTGCGAAAAGCTCTTTAAGTATATGAGTACAGCTGAACCCCGCTTCCTTATAAAAGTTGGAACGGCTCAGCAGACCGGAGATATTAAGCTTCTGAAAGAAAGAGTCTATGGATGATTGAAACAGCTGTCCTCTATCGTTAATATCTGCTATAATATTTGTCATGGGAAAGCCTCCTTGTTTGTTGGTATTACTTGATTTGTGGTGATTTCAATTATACCACTCAAGGGGCTTTCCTTCTGCTTTTCAGTGCGTAATCCTATATGTATTTTTCAAGGTTCAGACTGCTTTTACGGGTGCGGAAGTTCAGTAAGTAATATGAATATTGCATAAAATATAGCGGGAAGCAAGCGTAAATTAAGGTCCTAAACCATATTCCCGCCATGGTTCAAAATAAATTCTTGGTCAGTATTACTCAATCTGGGAAAAGTTACAGATTGAAATCCTAATCTCCCCGGCCTTACTATTTCATTTCCATATCTCAGAACGTTTGACACGGCGTATCAATCATTTGGATCAGACATGTCGTAACTAAAATTACACTTTATGAAATGAACTAATCTGATAGTTCTACATTTTTGTCATATGAACTACGTTGCTCTGTGATTACTCAGAGTGTCGAAATAAAATAGAAGATCAGAAAAGTTTTGTCTCTTATTGTATGCGTAGCACATTGATAGAATTTAGCCTAAAAAATATCACATATATACATTTACAGGCAACGATGCTGATATTATCCGTTAAAGCCTTATAAAAACGCACCCAACCCACAAAGAGCCTCATAGAACTTAGTAAATATTATGTGTTAAATTTGTATATTAACATACAGATTTATGTAAACAGTTCACATAGATTTTTTGTAAGTACGGTGTATGTTTGGTATACATCAAAAAATAAACTACTTTGAGGTGAGGATAAATGAAACGATTTACTGCAGCAGCGTTGCAATTCTCACCGGTTCCTATGGAGTTTGAAGCAAACCTCTGTAAGGCCGAAGCGATGATCGCTGAGTGCGTCAAAACATGTGGAGCGCAGTTAATAGTCCTTCCTGAAAGTTTTACTACAGGCTTTACGCTGGTTGGATCAAGAGAACAACTATGGAAAACTATGCAGCCGATGCCTAGTGAACATACAGATATTGGTGTTCAATGGGCAAAGAAATATGGAGCATATATTATTTTTCCTGCCTACGAAAAAGGTCCAGACGGAATAATCTGGAATAGTGCGGCTTTGCTTGGACCTAAGGAAGGTTTTATGGGGGTCTACAGAAAAACACATCCTTTCACTACCGAGCGCATCATAGGCGGGACCGGATGGACTACTCCCGGGAAAGAACCCTTCTGCATGAAGACTGAGCTTGGCAACATAGGGATCGTTATATGTTATGACGGAGATTTCCCCGAACTTGTCAGGGCCACGGCGTTGATGGGTGCTGAAGTTGTAGTGCGGCCATCGGCATTTTTCCGAACTTTCGACCACTGGGAACTTACAAATCGGGCCAGGGCATACGACAACCATGTCTACATGGTCTCATCCAACATTGCCGGTTACGATGCGAGCGGCGCATATTGTTTTGGCAGTTCAATGATAGTTGATCCCACCGGGGTCAAACTTGCCCAGGCGAGAGGGACGGAAGAATTTATATGGGCTTCGTTGAATCCGGACCCACTGAAGACGATCTATCCGAACAGCTCCTCAAAGATGGAGTTTGACCATATCGAAGACAGAAACGTTGAGGCATATAAAACTATCCTAACGGAAGGCAGATCCGTTTTCGAGCCCTTTAGACGCGTACCTTACAGGAGATAATTAAAATGAATGAGCAGAAAGAAACAAGAAAACCACTGGAAGGTTTGATAGTTCTTGATATGACCCGTGTTCTTGCGGGACCTTTTGCCGGAATGATGCTTGCCGACATGGGTGCGAATGTGATCAAAGTTGAAAACCCTGTGGGAGGAGACGATGCCCGCGCGTTTACGCCCTTCCAGAACGGACACAGCGCATATTTTATGAGCCTGAACCGCAGTAAGCGAGGTGTGACTTTAAATCTCAAGGATGACAGGGGAAAGGAGATTTTTAAGAAACTAGCGGCAAAGGCTGATGTGGTGCTTGAAAACTATAAGCCCGGCACTATGAAAAAACTTGGACTGGATGCCGAAATCCTTCGCGAGTTGAATCCTAGGCTTATATACGCAGCTTCTTCGGGTTTTGGACAATATGGGCCTTACAGCTCACGTCCCGCATATGACCTGATAGTCCAGGGTATGGGCGGTTTGATGAGCATCACTGGGACAGATAAGGAGCACCCGCTTAAAGTAGGCAGCTCTATGGCTGACTTGCTTGCGGGTATTTTTTCGGTGGTAGGTATACTTGCTGCTGTTGAAAACCGCCATATTACCGGCAAGGGTCAGATGGTCGACGTTGCAATGCTGGACTGCCTGGTGGCGACCCTGGAAAATGCGATAGCACGCTTTGTGACAAGTGGAAAGTCACCTGAACCCATAGGCAATGACCACCCATCGATCTGTCCTTTTGCCACAATTCAGACCAGCAATGGATTTGTGAACATAGCTGCAGGCAATAATGTGCTGTGGTCCCGTCTGTGTAATGTCATTGGAATGGAGAAATATATAGAAGACCCTCGTTTCGATACAAATGCCAACAGGATCTATAATTGGCCCAAACTTAAAAAGTTGCTTACTGAACACATGACAAAAAAGACAACAGAAGAGTGGATCGAACGATTACTGGTAGTTCAGGTCCCATGCGGCCCAATAAACAATATTGAGCAGATCGTAAATGATCCGCAGATCGCAGCTCGCGAGATGATCGTGGAAGTTAATGATTCTCTCTGCGGTCCGCTTAAAATGCCAGGAGTTCCCATTAAATTCTCTGATACCCCCGCAGGCATATCAGGTCCGGCACCTTTTCTCGGACAGCACAACGAAGAAATATACTGCGGCTGGATAGGACTGGATAAAAAATATCTTGATGAATTAAAGGCGGACGGCGTTATTTGACCCAGGGTCCTGTAGATGTGATACGGCCGATATCAGTCAGCGCAGATTGGGAAAGGATCCCACAGGATTACCGGGTCATGTCCGTTTACCGAAGGACCGTTAACTTGGTAGATAAAAATGGTCTTAGCCACACCTTGATATCAGACGATGAAGATTTTTCTGCTCGAACAGCATTGATAAAGTGCGTCCCGAAGGTAAATATCGAAGATATCATAAATGTTTCCTCAGATACTGCCGCAGCAGTTTACGACCCCTTCCTACCAGTCGGGCAGATAAATGACAGATGGATGCCTCTCATCCGTGAGTGGAAAGATTTTTTACAGGACTGTGACCTGAAATTTATTGCCGAAAAATGGAAAAGCTGCGACAGAATCTCTTTAGTGGGGCTTGGCCCCGGTTCTACACCGGCTGGAGATGATTTTCTGCATGGATATCTAACAGCGCACGTCAGGTGTTTTTTAGAAGAAGATAATGTCGTGATAAATTTTAGGAAGCATTACAAGGCAGGATCCACTGTAAAACTGTCAGAAAATTTTTATCAAGACTTGTTTGCACGGAAGATCTGGAGAAGGGGCAAGGTACTTCTTGAAACGCTTGAAGGAGATGACCCGGTAAAAGTTCTTGACGCAGTGAACAGTCTAATACTATGGGGACATTCGTCCGGGCTGGCTTGGCTTGCGGGATTTGCTTCAGGTGAGGAAGAAATTAAAGCGATGGATCTAGACCGAACATCGTTTTAAAAATTATAAATGGGGGTGACGCTTGTGCAGCGTTTGGAAATTATCAAAAGTTCTTACTATGACAGCGTGACATTGATGCTTGTAGCAAAAGAGCTGAACAAGCTCGATGGGATCATTTCTTCTTCACTGAATATGGGGACAGAAGCAAACTACAACATCATGCTGTCCGGCGGTTTCGATCTTTCGGGGATCGATGCCACACCCAATGACCTGATAATCGGAGTTATTGGCGAAGACGAAGGTGTTCTTGAAAGTGCGATCAAAACTGCCCATGCAATTATTGCCAACCCACCTTGGAAAAAGGCCGCCCCTGCCGGAGATTATTTCCCTAAGAGTCTGGATGGGGCACTGGCTATCCAGAAAGACTCTAACATCGCGGTCATTTCTGTTGCGGGCCGTTATGCAGGGGACCTAGCTCAGAGTTGTCTTGACAAGGGCCTTAATGTAATGCTGTTCTCAGATAACGTTACGCTTGAAAAGGAAATTGAGTTGAAGAAGTCAGCCTCCGAAAAAGGCCTGCTCGTTATGGGGCCTGATTGCGGGACTGTGATAATCAGAGGAGTGGCACTTGGTTTTGCTAACGCATGTCCGGTCGGACCGGTCGGGATCGTAGCCGCGGCAGGTACAGGCCTGCAGGAAGTACATATTCAGCTTGCGCGGCGCGGTGTAGGTACAATGCACGGCATCGGCACAGGCGGAAGAGATGTTAAGTCCGAAGTAGGCGGTGTTACAGCGTTAGCGGCAGTCAAAGCGCTTCTTGAAGATGATGATATCAAGACTCTCTTGGTAGTAGGAAAACCACCTGCAAGGGAAGTCGAGGATAAAATACTGGAGCTGATAAAGAAATTTCACAAACCTGCCGTTCTTGGCTTTATCGGAGGTCAGTCCAAGGAAGACCAGCCTCCGGTCTATATTTGTTCAGAGCTCGAAGAGACAGCCGCAGTCGGGGCAGCTCTGGCCAAAGGTGAAGATGTTGACACTGCCAGAAGCGATTTAAGAGCAAAGGAAGCAGCACTAAAGGTGTCAGCCAAAAAAATCGGCATACGCAAAGGGTGGATCAGGGGACTGTATTCGGGTGGGACTCTTTGTTACGAAGCGCAGCTCGTTCTTGCAAAGAACGGCATAGAAACATGGAGCAACGCGCCGTTCGCTAAGGAAAAGAAACTTAAAAATTCTCTTGAACCAACTGAGCATAGCATCATTGACTATGGTGAAGATGAATTTACTCAGGGAAGGCTGCATCCAATGATGGATCTGACTTTCAGATGCGACAGACTGCTTGTTGAAGCCAAAGATCCTGAAGTGGGAGTAATTCTTCTGGACGTTGTCCTTGGTTACGGATGCAACCCTGACCCGGCAGGCCTTATTGCCGACGCTGTTAAGAAGGCCAGTGCGGTTTCCGGTAAGCGTATCGCGTTTGTCGCTTCTGTCTGTGGAGTGGATGGAGATCCGCAGGACGGTGCAAAACAGAAAAAAATACTTGAAGATGCAGGCATAATAGTCTGCGACAGCAATGCGCAAGCTGCTAATTTGGCTGCGTTCCTTATAGGGAGGTAGGGGAACCATGGACTTTCGAATCTTGAAAGAAGGCCCGAAAATTATTAATTTTGGCATAGAAGCATTCCATGATGACCAGAAGGCACAAAAAGTGCCGTCAGTGCAAGTTGACTGGAAGCCATCCAAAATGAGTTCCACGTTCATGGATAAATTAAGAAAATTACAACAAGGGAGGTAAATACCGGAAATGATCGATATTCAAGTAGCGAACAAAAAATCACTTGATATTTTATTGAAGGGGCACCCCACACTGGTTGGCATGGGGCTTGCCATTGATGCTATCCCTGGAATGACGAAGAAAACGCTTTTGCATGCGGGACCTCCGATCAGATGGGAAAATATGTCCGGACCAATGCGTGGAGCCGTAATGGCAGCATGCATGTACGAAGGCTGGGCTAAAGATGCCGATGAAGCGGCAATGCTCGCTGAAAGTGGAGAAATCCTGTTTGATCCTTGCCATCACCACCACGCTGTCGGACCGATGGCAGGCATTACATCCCCGTCGATGCCGGTTTTCATACTTGAAAACAAGACATTTGGCAAAAAGTCTTATGTGAATATGAACGAGGGGCTCGGTCAAGTTCTTCGCATGGGCGCTTATTCCATGGAAACGTTGGACAGGCTGCATTGGATGGCTGAGGTGCTCTATCCGAATCTCAAGGCAGGCGTACAGCATCTGAATGAAACTTCCGGAGGACTCGACATTAAATCAATAATAGCCCAGGCTTTGCATATGGGGGACGAACTTCACAACAGGAACAAGGCAGGGACATCGCTGTTCTTACGTGCAATAGTACCGGCAATGCTCGAAGGACTTTCAGACACAAAGCAGCTTCCGGAAGTGCTTAAATTTATTGACAAGAACGATCACTTTTTTTTGAACCTTGCGATGGCAGCGGGAAAATGCACACTGGAGGCAGCGCATGGAATCGAAGGATCCAGCATGGTCACGACCATGGCGCGTAATGGAACCGAGTTTGGCATTAAGGTATCGGGTCTCGGCGATGATTGGTTTACTTGTCAGGCCGCTTTGCCGGAAGTTCTTCTCTTCCCCGGTTTTACTAAAGACGATGTAAACCGTGATATCGGCGACAGCGCGGTGATGGAGACAAGCGGTCTGGGCGGATTTGCACTTGCAGCCGCTCCGGCGATCATCCAGTTTGTAGGCGGGAGCGCTCAGGATGCGGCCAATTATTCGCTGGAGATGTACGAGATCACTGTCGGTGAAAACAATATCTACACGATACCCGCGTTCAACTTCCGCGGAACGCCGACAGGCATCGATATCCTTAAGGTAGCGGAAACAGGTATCACTCCTGTTCTTGACACAGGTGCGGCGTGCAAAGAAGCAGGCAGAGGCCAGGCAGGAGCTGGCATAGTGAGAATGCCGCTGGAAGCGTTTGCAAAAGCGGCAGAGGCGTTTGTCGAAAAATACTTTGAGGACTGACGTAGTTTTATCAGTCCTGAAAGTTGGATCCTTTTTTACAAATCTGTACACAAAAAATAGGAGGTAATAAATTATGGGAAATAGTTATGAACTGAAAAACTGGGACAAACTAAAAATCTACGATCTTACTATCCCACTTAGTGACAAAACTCCGGCGTGGCCGACGTACGAACCGCTCCAGGTAAAGTTTTTCAAGCGCCTGGCTCCGAATGGTGCAAACGGACAGCTTGTAACTCACTCAAACCATGTTGGTACTCACCTTGACGGACCGCTCCACTTCTGCACGCATGGAAGTGATATCGGCTCGCTCAAACTGAAGAATTTTCTCGTAGGACCCGGCGTAGTTGTTGATATTTCCGATATCGCCGAAGATTACGGCATCTACACATCAAAGGACATAATGGACCGTGCCGATGTGCGTAAGGGCGACATCCTAATTATCAATACCGGATATCACAAATATGGTTACGATCAGCCCCAAGCTGATGAAGTCCGTTATATGGTGAAACATCCCGGACCAACCTTGGAATTCGCGCACTGGTGCAAAGAGATGGAACTTAAGTGGATAGGAGTTGACTGCGGATCGGCAGACCATCCGATGAACACTAAAATTCGCGAATGGATGCCGGCACAGGCCAAAGAGTGTGAAAGATACATGCAGGCGAAATTTGGCAAAGGAATTGACGATTTATTCCCGCCTGAAGATTATCAGCTTATGCATGTTGCACTATTCCCTCACAATCTGATCCACGCCGAGTGTCTTGGCGGCGACATTGACCAACTTCTTGGCAAGCGCATAACGATAGGCTGCTTCCCATGGCGCTGGATCGGCGGAGAGTCATCTATTTCACGTATCGTCGCTTTTGGAGAAGAATAATTTTTGAAACGCTTGGAGAATCCATTTCCCCAAGCGTTTTCTTATTAAAATCAGCGATAGCAGAGCAATAGAAATATTCTGACAGACGTTGGAGGTGATATAGATTACAGAGGCAGACAACAGTTGATCGGCAATCGGGAGATGTATATCAGATCAGGCTTTTCCTACAGAAAAAACCAGGGAGGGATTATAATGAAAAAGGCATTGGTATTAGTGTTCTTGATCGCTTGTATTATATCCTTTGGCACTAAATCTGAGGCAAAGGCAATTAAGGATCTCAAAGTCGCCGGATTCTTCCAGACACCAATCGAAGAGCCTTGGGACGGTGCTATTCACGTAGCTCTTATCGAGAAGCAGAAGGAACTCGGTTTTACATATGAATTTGCAGAAAAGACCGGCGCTTCTGATATTGAACGGGTATTAAGGGAATACTGCGAACGAGGATTTGACCTTATCGTAGGTGATGCTTTCCTAGCAGGAGAAGAACCCACGAGACGCGTAGCTAAAGACTACCCGAATGTAGCGTTCGCCTTTGGCTCCGAGTTTGGACCGCAGGCCCCGAACTATTCTGTTTTTGACAACTACATTCACGAACCTGCTTATCTTTGTGGCATAATTGCAGGTAGGATGACCAAGACAAACACTCTTGGCATCGTTGCAGCGATCCCTATCGCCGAAGTAAACCGCCTTGTCAATGCTTTCAAGCTTGGTGCGCTGTCTGTTAACCCAAAATCAAAAGTTAAAATTGCCTACATTGGCGGGTGGTTCGATCCGGCAAAGACGAAGGAAGCGGCAATGGCCCAAATGGAAGCCGGCGCAGATTTTATCTACGCTGAGCGTTTCGGAGTGTTTGAAGCGGCAAAAGAAAAGAAGGTCCTAACATTTGGGAATATGGTCGACCAACACAACCTTGAGCCCAGTGTCGTAGTTACCGGACCCGTATGGAATGTCGGTCCCATAGTCCAGCACTGTGTTGAACAGGTCGCAGCTGGCCAATGGAAAGAGAGCAACTTAAAGGAATATTCCATGATGGCAAAGGGCGGATCATCACTCGCGCCATTCCATGAATTTGAGAAGAAGCTTCCCGCGGCAGTCATAAATGAAGTGCGTGCCAAGGAAGCAGATATCAAATCCGGAAAGTTTACGATCCCCATAATTGAAACAGAGCTTAAGAGCGACTGATTTGAGATCGATCACGATCTTTAGTTCTTAATATCCAGCATTAAATTGGACGGGGGCGTCGAGTTGCCCTCGTCCAATATAAAAAAGAGAAAGGCTCTTTTCGCCGCGATTTTAGGAAGGTGGGTTTGGCTTTGTCTGAACGAATTCCGGTCGTAGAAATGCGTAATATCAAGAAAGTTTTTCTTGATGTTATTGCCAATGAAGACGTCAACTTGTCTCTTTATCCCGGAGAAATATGCGGACTTTTGGGTGAAAACGGAGCTGGGAAGACTACTCTTATGAATGTGCTGTTCGGCTATTACGGGGCGGATGGCGGAGAAGTCTATGTAAAAGGAAACAGAGTCCGTTTCAGATCTCCGCTGGATGCTATCCAGCAGGGAATAGGCATGGTACATCAACACTTTACGCTTGTGCCTGCACAGACAGTTCTTGAAAATATCATAGTAGGAAGTACAAAGGAAGATTTTTTCCTGAATTTTGCAGCTGCTCAGCAAAGAGTTCTCAGCCTTCAGCAACGTTTCGGTCTTCATGTGGATCTTAATGCCAAAGTTTGGTCACTTCCTATCGGAGGCAAACAAAAGGTTGAGATACTTAAGGCGCTCTACCGCGACGCACGGATACTTATTCTTGATGAGCCTACCGCGGTCCTTTCGCCTCCGGAGACAAAAGAATTATTTAAGACACTGCGTATACTCGCGTCAGAGGGCTGTTCTATCGTTTTTATCTCCCATAAACTATACGAGGTAAGCGAAATATGTGGCAGGGTGCTTGTTCTTCGACATGGCCGCGTAATGGCGGAGAGAAAGATCTGTGATACGGACGCATGTGAAATGGCTAGCCTTATGGTTGGGAGAGAGATAGACGAACAAAAACAATCGCCTTCAAAGAATGCAATATCCGATAAAGTCGTCCTCGAAGTAAAGAACTTAAACGTTTACAACGACAAAGGGATCTGTTCCGTCAACGATATTTCGTTTGAAGTTTACGGCGGAGAAATTCTAGGCATTGCAGGCGTATCGGGAAATGGCCAAAGAGAATTGGCCAATGCACTTTTCGGTGTTACCGAACCGTCCTCAGGCGAGATGATACTGAACGGCAAGCCCCTTCCATTCGGGAAACCATGCAGCCGTGTTGAAGCAGGAATGGCAAGGGTACCTGAAGACAGGATGACGACCGGCTTGCTGCTGGAACTTTCAGTTGAAGACAATCTGATCATGGAAAATCACAGACAATTCTGCTCGGGCAAATTGCTCAAACATAAATTGGTTGCGGAATATGCTGACAGAGTAATTGAAGAATTCGGAGTCAAAACACCCAACCGTATGGTACAGGCGCAAACTCTTTCCGGCGGAAACCTGCAGAAATTGGTCCTTGCCCGCGAGTTGTGTTCTTCGGTGAACATGATGGTTGCCGCACAACCTACTCGCGGTTTGGATGTCGGCGCGATCGAATACATTCATAACCGGATAAGGGAAGCCAGAGATGCCGGGACAGCGGTTCTTTTGATTTCTGAAGATCTTGATGAGGTGTTTGCACTCAGTGACAGGATAGCAGTGATGTACTGCGGCCGTTTTATGGGACTGGTAACCATTAAAGAAGCGAAAAGAGAACAGATAGGTCTTTGGATGAGCGGGGTGAAAGAAAGATGCGCGTGATCCTCACAAAACGTCATCCGCTCCCGCACTGGCTTCAGATCATGATCCCCGTTGCCGCGATTATTGTTACGCTGATCCTGGCGGCTATCCCGATCCTTTTCGCAGGCGGTGACCTAAAATTATCTTATATCACGCTGTTCAAAGGCGCGTTGGGGACCAGGTACAATATTTTGGAGACTTGCGTTAAAGCTTGCCCGCTTATACTGACCGGCCTGGCAGTAGCTTTTGCCTTCCGCTCAAAGTTCTGGAATATCGGTGCAGAAGGACAGCTTATGGCCGGTGCCATAACAGCGGCCGCGATAGGTATTTATACGCCTGCAGAAGTTCCTGCCGTCGTTCTTCTTCCCGTGATCCTTTTTTTGGGATTCCTTGCCGGAGGAGCATGGGCATTTCTGCCCGCATTCCTCAAAATGAGAATGAAAATAGACGATGTGGTCACAACGCTTATTTTAAACTATGTGATGCTTCACTTTATGGGTTTTCTGCTCTTCGGCCCAATGCAGCAGCCCGGTTCAAGCTGGCCGAGGTCCGCCGCTATCGTCGATAATGCACATTTACCGATACTTCTGGTTCGATCACGCTTCCACCTTGGAATCCTGATAGCACTGACGATGGTATTTATTATATGGTTTATCAACGAGAAAACGGTGTTAGGTTATCAAACCAAAGCGGTAGGAGTAAATCCAACGGCATCGTTTTTCGGGGGTATTAACAACACTAAGGTTATTTTCCTTACGGCACTGATTTCGGGAGGATTGGCAGGACTTGCGGGAGTCAGCGAGGTCTGCGCCATCCACTTCCATCTTCTTATGGATGTCTCTCCTGGGTACGGATACTCCGGGATACCTATTGCCATGCTTGGACGTCTGCACCCTGTGGGTACGGCACTTTCAGCCTTTTTCTTCAGTGTGATCATTGTCGGAGCGCAATCGATGAGCCGCATGACGGGCGTTCCGGTTTATATCGCAGAACTCATACAGGGAATGGCGCTGATAGTTATGCTGATAGCGTTGCTTATGACTGAATACAGGGTGAAAGTGGTGAGAGACTGATGCTTGAGGAAATATTCACGATCACTTTTATGACAGGGTTATTTTCAGCTACTATCCGTCTTGCTGCTCCGATCATCTTCGCAACTATGGGAGAGATCCTTGTCGAACGTTCCGGGGTCCTCAATCTCGGGATAGAGGGAATCATGCTCATGGGAGCAGTGACCGGTTTTCTTACTACGCTTCAGACGGGATCGCTTTGGGCGGGTATGCTTGCAGCATCGATAATTGGACTTGTTTTTGGTCTTTTCATGGCATTTCTGGCGGTGTATCTTGGTCTCTCTCAGCACGTTGCCGGACTTGGCATAACACTCTTGTCATCAGGCCTTGCCATGTACGTTTACAGATTGGTCGTCGGGGCCCCGACTGTCCCCCCGATCATCACTCCGTTTACTAAAATAGCTATACTTGGTCTCAGTCAGATACCACTGCTGGGGGAAGTTTTCTTTAACCAGTATGCGCTTGTCTACATATCATGGGCAGTGGTCCTCTTAATGTGGGTATTCCTTTACAAAACAAAATGGGGACTTGCCGTGCGTACTGTCGGTGAAAATCCATTTGCTGCGGACACTGTTGGTATCAACGTAAACCTTACACGTACGATCTGTTTGGCGGTAGGCGGCGTGCTCATGGGAGTTGGGGGAGCGTTCCTCACCCTGGCTCATAACAACATGTTCCTGATAGATATCGTAGGGGGACGTGGATGGGTAGCGATAGCAATGGTCATCTTCGGACGCTGGGATCCCGTCGGGGGTACACTGGGTGCACTAATGTTTGGATTCCTCGATGCTTTCCAACTTAGAATGCAGGGTATGGGCGCTGATATCCCCTTCCACCTTTTCCTGATGATACCCTATCTTGCTACGGTAATTGCCCTTGTAATAGGCTCCTCAAGCAAGGCCGGAGCACCTGCGGGACTTCTAAAACCCTACCGAAGGGAGGAAAAAGGCGGCTAAGGTCTAATTTAATCATCAATGCACCGACCTGCAGCAACGAAACGCTTTATTGAAGGAACAGGGGGGATTGTAATGGATCATAAATATGTTGGAAAAGATATTGTCAGAGTGGACGCAATCGCAAAAGTGACAGGAGAACCGATTTTTATTGCGGACATGTCTTTTCCGAATATGCTTCACGCAAAAGCGCTAAGGGCGGGGATCCCTCATGCACGTATTCTGAACATAGATACATCCGAAGCAGAATCAATGCCTGGGGTAGTAAAAGTAGCGATAGGCAAAGATCGTCCGATGCTGTTCGGAGCATGCTTTATCGATCAGCCTCCGGTGGCTGTTGATGTGGTCCGCCACGCGGGGGAAGCAGTTGCAGTCGTCATTGCGAAGACAGGACATCAGGCGCAAGCTGCGCTGTCAAAGATCAAAGTTCAATATGAATCGTTGCCCTATGTCCTGGATCCGATAGAGGCCATGGCTCCGGATGCCCCTCTCGTACATGAGCATGTCGAGAATTACTGGAGGGTGGAATCGGCAGCATTTCCGATCCCGGGGACCAATGTATTTCACCATTACAAGCTTCGCAAGGGGGATCGCGAAAAAGGATTCTCAGAGTCAGATGTAATAGTTGAGTCAGACTTTGAATTCCCGCTGAGCAATCATGCTGCTCTTGAACCTCACGGAGCCATATGCCGTTTTGACGCTAAAGGCGGATCCATTGAAATTTGGGCATCACAGCAGGGGCCGTTTATTTTAAGGGATGTACTGAGCGGCATGTTTAAAATCGAGACAAGCAAAATTCGTGTGCATTCTCCCTATCTTGGAGGGGGTTTCGGAGGTAAATCTGATGTAGCTATGGAGCCGCTCGTTGCCTGGGCTGCCAGTTTTGTCCCCGGCTATGCAGTCAAACTGATACTTACAAGACAGGAGGTCTTCACAAGTTCACTGCTTGGACGCGGCATGAAAGGCACTATGAAGCTTGGTGCCAAACTGGACGGGACACTGACCGCCCTTGAAGCAACGATGTATTTTGCAGACGGCGCCTATGCCGATGCCGCATTTTTCATCGATACTGTTGCTGGCCATAACTGTACCGGACCATACGAAATACCGAACTGCCACGTTGATGCATACGGCGTATATACAAACTCTCCTCCTGTCGGAGCATTCCGGGGCTATGGCCATCCCGAGGGAGAATTGATGTCAGGTCGTTTGCTCCATATGCTTGCCAAAAAACTCGGGATGCCTCACGAAGAACTTCTGAAAAAGAATTTTCTTGCCCCTGGACGTGTCAACTCTGTCGGTCAGGTCATGAAAGAAGACATGGGCGATCTTCCGGGATGTCTTGACGTTGTACTTGAAGCAATTGATGCAGATAAATATCCTAAGGAAGATGAAAAGTATTTCTACGGCAAGGGTTTCGCAGCGATGTTTAAATCTCCGAAACATGCTGCAAACGCTGGCTCCACCTGCTCGATCCATATGAACAATGACGGCTGTGCCTTCGTGAACCTATCTGGAATTGAAATGGGACAGGGCGTCTATACAGTATTTACGCAGATGGCCGCCGAAGTGCTTCAGATCCCGATCGAAAAAGTCAGCGTCTATAATTCTATCGATACTCAGAATGCCCCATGGGAATGGATGACGGTAGCGTCGCTTCAGACATATCGTGGTGGCCGGGCTATACAAAATGCAGGATCTCGCCTGATCGAATTAGGCATGAAAAATGCGTGCCAGGTATGGCACTGTGAAGCAGAGACCGTCGGGTACGCCGAAGGAGTATACACTCATAAGGATACCGGTGCCACATTATCGCTTGGTCAGCTGGCTCGTGGTTTTATGATGAAGAACGGGGTGACGATAGGCGAGCCTCTGCAAGCTACAGGTTGGTACCGTGTCGCGGATGTTGAAGATCCAGACCCTGAAACCGGCATGGGAAACGTAGCCAGCAGTTGGACTTTTGGTGCACAGGCGTGCTATCTTCGTGTCGAGAAAACTACCGGGGAGGTTGAAATACTCCATTTTGCTTCTGCCTTTGACATTGGCAAAGCCATCAACCCGAGACTGGTTCGGGGTCAGATGCGCGGAGGAGTGGTACAGGGACTTGGTGCTGCTTTTATGGAAGAAGTTTTGTTTAAAGACGGGGTAATTCGAAACACTAACTTTTCAGGATATCATATTCCTAAACTGAAAGACATACCCAAGAAGCAATCCATGTTCATTTTGGAAACGCCGCATGAGGTTGGGGCATGGAGCGCAAGACCGATCGCAGAGCACCCTATAGTTGTCGTTGCTCCTGTGGTGATGAACGCCATGTCGGATGCGACCGGGATCGAGTTTACACGTATCCCTCTTACTCCGGATGTCGTGTTAAAAGCGCTGTCAGAGAGCAAACAGGGGAGGTAAAATAAAATGGATGTTCTAGAATTTACAGTAAATGGGATCCCCCGTAAAGTTCTGCTGGAAGAGGGAAGGATTATGCTTTCCGACGTGTTGCGTGATTTTCTCGGCCTCACCGGGACAAAAGTTGGATGTGGCGCCGGCCAATGCGGATCATGTACTGTAGTTATGAATGGAGATGCTGTAACAAGCTGCGTTGTGCCAGCAGCAAAGGCCCAAGGCAGCGAAGTTCTGACTATCGAAGGATTGGCAAAAGAAGGTAAGCTGCACCCCATACAAGAGGCTTTTATCGAAGCTGATGCGATACAGTGTGGTTTCTGTACCCCGGGTCTCATTATGAGGCTGTACTCAGTATTGACAAAAGATCCCCATGCATCGGAAGAGGTGCTCAAAGAAGCCGTGAATAAACATCTTTGCCGTTGCACAGGCTATGAGACCATATTGGACGCGGCTCTGCTTGCTCAGAAGAAAATGCTGAACGAAGAAAATGCATGATAAGCTTTGAAGGGAGGCAGTAATATCACTATGGACATGATCATCAAAAATGCAAGACTCAGAAAAAAAGGCAATGATCTGTTTACTATCGCTGTCAACAACGGCAAGATCGAAAAAATCGTGTCAGGGAGCTGTGTGTGCGGGGATAAGCACGGAGAAGTCATCGATGCGAAGGGGCGTCTGGTAACTGAATCTTTTGTAAACGGCCACTTGCATCTGTGTAAAGTGTATACTCTCGAAATGGTCGGACAGGATGCCCTCAACAGTTATCACAGCGAGGGAATGGGCGGTGCGATGACTGCGATCGAACAGGCGGCGCGTGTAAAAGAAAACTATGATGAAAAATGGATCATAAACAATGTCCGTAAAGCATGCAATCTTGCGCTGAAATACGGAAATACGCATATCAGGGCATTTGCAGACGTAGATCCGAAAGCTAAACTCGAAGGAGTAAAAGCTCTTTTAAAGGCAAAAGAAGAATACAGGGACACAGTTGACCTGCAGATAGTTGCTTTCCCGCAAGACGGCATTGTCCGTGATCCGGGCGCCGAATCCTATGTTGAAAAGGCTCTTGAACTCGGAGCGGACGTAGTCGGAGGCATTCCGTGGATCGAATTTACCCCTAAGGATGAGCAGGAGCATGTCGATAGAATGTTCGCACTGGCCAAGAAATACAATAAAGATGTCTCTATGCTTCTGGATGACGTAGGAGATCCAGGCGAAAGAACACTTGAAATGGTGATAGCCAAAACATTGGAAATGGGTTGGCAGGGCAGGGTAACGGCCCAGCATTGCCGTGCCGTGGCCCTGTACCAAGAGAATCACTTCCGTAAATTGGTTTCTCTTCTTAAAAAAGCTGACATTGGTCTTGTCAGTGATCCTCAGACCGGCCCTCTGCACGCCAGAGTGGCGGATCTTTATAATGCCGGCATCAACGTGGCCCTTGGACAGGACGATATCGCCGATGCGTATTATCCATTCGGGCGGAACAACATGCTTGAAGTTGCTTTCCTTGCGGTCCACCTTCTCTGGATGACAACATTTGAAGGCATGGAGACTATTTATGATATGATCACCACAAATGCGGCCCGTGCTATGGGCATTAAAGGCCACTTGCTTGAAGAAGGCGGTACAGCAGATCTTGTTATACTTAATGCCGAAGATATATATCATGCCATATGGGAACATGAAGCACCCGCTTATGTGATCCGTAAAGGAGTGAACGTTACCAAAAGGTAAATAGTCAACTTGTAAATCAGCAGTTTGTCGCTCACAGTACGACGCGTTTTGTCTGCTTTACATGCGGCGTACTGTGATTTGCATGTTCTATCGATGCAGAGGAGGAAATGCAATGATCATTGCGGACCTTTTAAAACATCGTCTCTTTCCTGATTTTGAATTTATCGCAGGAAGTTCGGGATTGAACCGGGAGATAACGGCAGTATCGGTGATAGATGCTCCTGATGTTGACCGCTGGATGCGTGGAGGCGAATTTCTTATCGGCAGCGGTTATATTTTCAGGGATGCACCCGAAGAGTTTATCCCGTTCCTCAGACGTGCGAATAATAAGGGAACTGCAGCCGTCGGGATCAAACTTGACAGGTATATCCATCAACTCCCCTCCAATATTGTATTAGTAGCAGATGAACTTGATCTGCCTCTTTTCCGTATTCCGCTGAATTATCGTTGGACTGATGTTATTGAAATAGTTCAAAATTACCTCTCGATGGAAAAACAGCGGACCCTCGAAGCAAGCACTGAAAACCTGGATAGTTTCTGGGGAGAGGGTTTTGATATCAAGGAGCTTATGTCAGGGTTTGCTCAACAACTCCAACGTCCGTTGATGATATTCTCAGAACAGCTTAATTTGAATCACAGCTTTGCCCCCAACGGCAAGGTTGAAGATGCTGAAACAAGCCAGTATTTTACAAGGGCCTCAGTATCTCAGGAAAAAGCGCTTCCGCTCCACGGTCAGATTCTTGGACATCTGGAACTAAAGAATTATGAGCAGCCTATATGGAACGCGGTATACAAAATAGCATCTGATACTCCTATCACGATGAGAATGAGGCTTGCACCGGGCGAACAGATGCCGTCACAGCGACAGGAAAGGCTGGCTTTACGCGCGATGACTTTGCTTCGTGCAGAGGCGCTGGAAATAGCGGTCCAGGTATCGAGGCAGATGGCTAAGCGCGAGCGCTTCTTTGAAGGACTTTGTCTTGATGCCTACAGTGATCCCGGAATGATCCATGCAAATTTGCGTGACATGGGGATCCAGTTTCCATCTGTATCCCGTATCGTGATGGTTAGCCCCCTTCTTGAAAGTACACCGCTAAATTGGCAGGCGCCCTATTCTCCACTTAATTACAGGCTTGGCAATATATGGGTAGGACTTGTACCGTTTAAAAACAAGAACGCTGTTCCGCCTCCGGAATATGAAACACAGATAAGAGAAGAAAACTATTTTGCTGCTTTTGGAGGTCCAATCAAATCTCCTCTTGAAGTGGGCAGATCGTATAGAGAGGCTCGACGTACACTTACATGGATACGCAATTTTTCACTAAAGTCCGGTATTTATCAATATGACGAACTCTCACTTTATGCCCTTCTGGACAGTCTCATCCGGCTTCCCGAGGCTACCGGCGTATGGAAACGTTATTGGGAGCCTCTGAGCATAGACAGTTTACAGAAAAAAAGGAGCGTATCGCTGAAGGAGCTGGCCATAGCATTGATAGAGGCAGACTTTAACGCGCGTCTGTGTTCCCTGTGGCTGCATCTTCATTACAATACTGTTCGTAACTATATTGAAGATTTACAGCATCTTCTCGGGCTGGATCTGAGTCTGGCACATCATAGGCTAGGTCTGACTCTTGGATACTACATCGAAAAATCACGAAAACGCAACGAAATAGATCTTCTTTCATCCTCTTCTGCCGAATAATGGACCAAAACGCAGGCATGCTGCCCGAAAAATTTGGGCAGCATGTCTGCGTTTTGCTATAGGTGAAACTTAGCCGTGAGACTGTACCTTGCCCACATTACTTAACGCAGGTCTTTTCTGCGTAAATTTAACAACAACGTAATAAATAATGCTGACACAAATGAGGGTCGCGTATATTGCTCCTGTTGTGTTCATTACTAAATCAGACCTTAGCATCATAAAATAGATGGCAACGCCGGCAAACCAGCATCCCACGGCTCTCCAGTTGATCCCATTCGTAAACCAGAAAGCACCGCCCACTTTATCAGCCTGGCTCCAGTCGTACTCCTGCTTATTGATGCAATAGAAATCGACAAGCATGATGCCCAGCAAAGGTGAGAATATCAGTCCCACATAGCCCAGAAAGCCCATGAATGCATCAAGGAAGCTGCCTATAATTACAGGGATCAGCGAAAAGAGGAGAGTCAGAATAGAGGAGCCCCAGAGTATGCTTTTATTGTTGACCTTAGGGAAAATATTCGCGACCGACATGCCGGCAGCGTAGATATTAACGCAGTTCGTTGACACTGTAGCAAGTATCAGCACCAAGAAAGCTACCCAACCCAGACCAAGAGAAGCAACAATGCTTGACGGATCGGATGTGTTTGGATCAAACGCTCCTGTGATAAGTGCCGTTGTTACAACTCCAAAAAGTCCTACAACAGCGAACCAGAACAGTGAAACGTTGGCGCCGATCATAGGCGCTATAGTAGCTGATTTTTTATCTTTGGTATATCTTGTAAACTCTGCGATCGCCGGGATCCACCCAAAACTGAAAGCAACCATTACATCCATCGCTTCCCCGAAACGTATTCTCATCTCTGCCGGGGGAGTCCATGCAAGGATTTCATCAAGAGGAAAATGATTTAAAATAACATAAGTCTCCCAGACAGTGAGGAAAATGAGAAGGATGACGGCAAGACGTTCTCCGTACTTAATTGAATATGAGCCGCCGACGACGGTCATAAGTATCTGAAGAATGCTGCAAAGGACGATACCTATTACCATGACCCACCAAGAGTTGGGTTCACCAAAAGCCGGCCAGCCAAAAAGATGATTAAAAAGGAAACTCATTGAAATTGCAGCAATAAATGTATTGCAGGCACACCATCCGATAAACTGAATGGAATTGAGTACCGACGGCAAAATACAGCCTTTTATGCCAAATGATGCGCGTGTAAGTCCCATGGTGGTCGTACCGACCTTATAACCCATATAGCCGACAAGAGCCATAATTACATAAGCTATAGGGTTGGCTATCAGCAGAACTGCAAAAGCTCCGCCTATACCTACCGCCGCCATGACTCCTCCTGTGTACCATGAACTTGTGCAGGCGTTAGCGCCTATCCAGGTCGCGACCATGTCCCAGAAACCATAATGCCGTGCTTCCTGTGGCACTGATTCTAATGCGGAATACTCTCTGACATTTTCACTCATTCTCAACCGCTCCCTTCCTGATAAAGTAATATGTGACCTCGCAGCAGCGGCTAAAAGGCCACATAATTCCAATTAGTAACGGAAATTTATCCCCATTCCGGCAAGGTCAGCCTTTACCCTCTTATATCGGTCAAGCCACTCCTCTTTCGGTGTGACAAGTTTTACATCGTATACTTTGTTGAACGGGAGTCCAAGGTTTGGATTGTCAAAACAGTGGCAATACTTGGCATATATCTTTTCAATTATCTCGTTGCCTTTCTCGGGTGTCATGCCCTGGTGGAATGCAGCATCTACGACTTCAGCGAAGAGCCTGTTTTCAAGTCCGCTGCAGTTTGGATATATACCGTTGGTGGATCCGAGGCTGTCTGTGTTGAGCATGCTGAGCTCCTGAGATATTGCGAGTGCCGCTGCTTCATACAACACTTCGTCTGTTCCCGAGCCGGTCGTTACCCAGGCATCGGCAAGGATCGGAACAGGTGCGTTTTGTGCGAATGCCCTGCCGATAATGCTGTCCATCCACATGCCTTCTTTGGTGCTGACGGAGATATACTTGTTGTGGATGGCGTGCATGCAGTGCATCTGCACGTTATATGCGGCTGTTGAAAGTAAAATGCCTGCCGCTCCTACTATTGCCGCACCCTCAGGACCTCCGGCAAATCCGCCGATGATCGGATCGATGAGGCTGGTGGTAAAGGAAGGATATTCAAGTCCCGTCATTACACGCGACAGGCGGGCGTAGTCTGTTTTAAGTTCGGATAGGACAGGGATCATGTGAGAGTCTGTGGCCCGCATCATGCGGTCATTGCATATGGCCAGCGTTCCAAGTTCAGTCGCGCTGCTTTCACCCGCTGCATAAATGTGCATGCCGGGACGGCCGGCCCGTTCAAGCGCCTCGCGCATCCATATCATTTCCTGACGGCAGGCTCTGATCTCAAGCGGACCGCCTGTTTTGACATCCATTCCTTCAATAGTGACAAGGCTTCCCGGGATTATTATGTCAATAAGAGGCTCCTTGGCATAAGACAACATTATAGGAAGGAAAAGTTCTTCGGGCAGGGGAGTACCGGGGCACCCGCCGCATACTGTCATTTTATTGCCGTCGCCAAAACGGCGCCCGCGCATGACCCTTGAATCTTTGCCTGCACCGAGAAGAAGTTCCTTGGATGTCTGATATATTGCTGCGAGTAGTTCTTCTCTGGTGAAATTAATTATTCGTGATGTATCAACGCACATCATCCCCATGATTTCGCAAAGTTCAAGCGCTGCCTGAAAGAGGCCGTCAGCCATTTCTTTATCGAATACGATAGGTGTCTCCTTGCTGTACCTGATCCCATACTTTTTAATAAGCTGCTTATTGGTTTTAAACAGCTTCATGTTGTATTCGTCTTCTTTGATGTAGGGGCCGTTTTCTGCTCTGGAGAGTACCTCAAAAATGCTTGCCATGTTACTTCACTCCCGTCATCTCGTCATACATTCTAGTTATGAGTTTTACCGCTTCCGTCGCCGTTGTCGAATAACCATCTGCTCCGATCTTATTGACATAATCGGGAGTCACAGCACCTCCGCCCATCAAGACCTTGAAACGATCTCTTAAATTTCTGGCTTTGAGAAGGGAGATAACATCTTTAGCAAATGGCAATGAAGTTGTAAGGAGGGATGAAAGTCCAATAAAATCCGCATCTTTTGCAATGGCCTGATCGATGATGTCTCCTGCCTTCATGTCGTTCCCCAGGTTATCAACGGTAAATCCTGCGACACGGAACATAGTGCAGAGAATTTCACGTCCTATGTCGTGGATGTCTCCCTGCAGATTTGCAACTACGATCTTGACCGGGATAGCTGTGTTATCCTGACTTAATTTTTCAATTTCCGGTGTAAGTATTTTCATTGCATCTTCCATCATGTTGGCTCCTACAATAAGCTCGGGAAGGAAGACATCCATGGAATCGAATTTATCTCCAAGAATGCTGATTCCGCGAGTAAGGGCATCCACTATGGTCAAAACAGGAATTTTTTCTGCTAATGCCTGTTTTGTCAGTTCGTCGACATCGACTTCCGACTCCGGATCGTAAATTCCTTCACTGATTTTTTCCAAAAGCTCTGTTTGAACGCTCATAATATTTTTCCCCCTGCTCCAAGTTCGGTTGTTTTTAGCTGCCTGCAAGCAACTGAAAAATATCTTTCTGCCGGTAGTTGTTGAAAAAATATTTTATTATCCAAGCAATGTTCTCTACCTCCTTATTGTCAGTTTTTTCATTTTTGGGCAAAAAAACATAAAAAAACAACAGTAGTGTTATAAAAATAAAATAAACACTTAAAAAATAACTTTAATGTTATATCTGTATGATTCTGGTAGTTAATTATTTAGAAGTATCTTTGATCAAAAAAATTTAAGTTGGATCCAGACTTAAAATCAGACCGCATTAAATACAAAGAGCGCCTCTAATACTCCGCCGGCTACGGCCAGTGCTTTGTCTGTGATCGTATAACAGTATTCGGGTTCGTTCCTGGGATCTATATCACCTATTTTTAGTCCTTTTACTACCTCTACGGAAGGATGTATGAGTCCCCGTAATACTCCATCTATCTCTGCATAAAACGGGATCCCGTTTACTTTGCCTACCAGATCGCCCTTCCGGACTTTATCTCCGATGCAGTATTCTGTTTCAAGTTTTCCGTCAGCAGGTGCCCGCAGAAGACGCTCTGTTGTATATCCCATTTCCATGCCTGGTATCCCGGTGTCCGGTATTGCCGTACCATTCGTTATTATGCGCCCAAGATAATGTCCCCTTTTTGTTTCAATCACTGCGTGGACATCTTCGGGAGCTGAAAATCCGGGCCCCAGAGCTAATACTAGCGGCGCTATATCCTTACTTGTTCCTAAATTTTTTTTTGCCATGACAGCATTGATCAGGACATCGGGATGCATTTCCTTAATGCCCAGGCCAAACGGATCAACAAGTATTTCTATGTTATCGCTGGATCTGTCGATCTGATCGAATGAACGGATCTTTTTAACGGCCATTCCCTCAATGGTACAGTGGCCGTCAAATATGGCCTGTGCTGCCGAAACAGTACGGCGTATAGCAAGAGGATATTCCTTTTCCAGACATACAACTTTAAACCCTACACGCCAAAGGCGGTAAATTACGCCTGTTGCTATGTCACCTCCACCTTTTACTATTGCCAAGCCTCTTGTTTTACCCATGGCACGTCCTCATGTAAAAAATGATAGAAATATTTGATCATCTTTAATTGCATGTTAACTTTCAATACGTAAAACTACCATGGCAACGGATAACAAATATTTAGAAAATTTTGCCATTTAGTGACAAAAAGGTTGTCTGTATTACCTAATCTAACGATACGGTCAGGCTCGGCCCCTGGAAGAAGTCCGGCAGATATGGCGTTATTTTTGTCGATATAGTTGTAGAAAGCTTCTTCTAGAAAGACCTGGGTTATTTGATCAAGGCTAAGGGATGGAGGGTCGGGAAGGCTCCTTTCGTTTATATAAACATCTTCCTTTGTCTTTAAATTGCTTCAGGGGGAAAAAATCATCCAGGCTGTCGGTCTGAAACGGGACAAGGCTAATTTATTGGCATTTCAGTCTTTTGTCGATCTCAGCAATTAGTTCTTCTGATGTCGGTGTGATGTTATCAAATACAACTTCGTTATTTATCAACATTGTAGGCAGCGTCGAAACACCCAGTGCCATCGTTCGTTTGATACCTACAATGCTCTTGATCAGAGATTCTTTCCATCGCAGATCATCTCCGTATAACAGCTCGACCGCTTTGACTGCTTCACACATGTACTGGCAGGGGGCACAGCCTTCTGAGTCCAGTGTAACTATTTCTATGAATACTTTACCCGGAACGATCTTGACATCCTCAAATTTTTCTGTGGATCCATCAGCCTGGCCAAGTGCCTCTTCAAGTGACATGAATCCTGAGGTTTCGGAGGGTTCTTCACCGGTCGCCACATAGCGCCCAACGGCCTCCAGGTTATAGAACGGAGTGTCATAGGGAAGATCACAGCCGGGTGATAGTATATATCCGGTCTTTCCACCGATTTTTATTCTTTTATTAACATCTTCCACACACTCTTTGGGTGATCCGAACAGCAGGGTGGTCGTTAGAGGTATATTGCCCTCAAAACATATTTTATACTTATCGGACAGGTCCTTGACGTAAGAAAGGTCCACCTGTTCGTCAAAAGCAACTGCATCAGCACCGCACTGCATCATCAGCTCGATGTTCTTTGTGGCGTTGCCGCAGCAAAAGAGAGTTATGATCCCATCAAGACCATGTACCTGCTCGATAACCGGTTTAAGATAAGGGCTCACAAACGTCTTAAAGTGTTTCGGTGCTATCTGGCTGGTCATCGGGTCTACAACCGCTATAACGTGTGCCCCTGTCTCCAAATACCACTCGCCCATTTTTCTTGTCACTTCTGCGCAATATGCCAGTACTTTATGCGCAGACTCCGGTTGTTTGATCATATCCATTATGAAGCCGGTGCCGCAAAGGTGCAGAGCCAAAGTGAAAGGTCCGCAGCAAAGCGCAAAAACAGCTGTCTTGTCGCCTAATTTCTCAACCAGCTTGCGAGTCGCATCAAAAAACATTGGCAGCCGGCCGGATCCTTTTGTAATATCAGGAAGTTCTTCAGGTGTTCTGCCTTCTGCAAGCACATGAGAAACTACTGCCGGCGGGTTATTTTTTGCCCAGTGCAATCCACAGCCGATAGCTTCAGCTTCAGCCTGAAGATCAAACGCAGAGCAAACTCCGTCTGCGTAATAACGTTCAGCGGCAGCAGAAACTGCCTCAACTAAAACGTCAGCATCAGTCAATAGTGCTTCTGCATCTTTTCCAATAAGCTTTGCGACATGTACACCCGTAAACGGTACCCATGGTACTCTGTCGACTTCCTCAAAGCGCAGTGCTTTCAGCACACGTTCTTTACCCGTCATAATATCACCCCTGTATATTTGCTTTATGCTTAATAAAAATTATCATATTTGTTTATGTTAAACTTATGTATATAGGTCTATTCGATTATACATAAGTTTAAATATATAAAAGCTGCATCACGTGATACATTTGGTGTGAACTGTCTATAACGAAGAATGCACCGATGGTGAAATTGTTGGGAGATGCACCCAGCGGGGAATTTGCAGCCTCTAGGCTGCGGAGAATTTGCCCGCTTCGCATCGCGGTGAATTTGCCGGAAGATCCACCCAGCGGTGAATTTACGACATAAAGTGACGCGGTGAATTAAACCTTGCGTCCCACTCACGTCGTCCCCGAGTGCCCCTTCACGCATTGACTCTAGGTCCTTGCAATGACTATCTTTTAGGCCCTAAATCTTAAGCCACTCTGGATTCCCGATCTGAAAGCGCATTCGAAATAGAGTGTCTTATCCTTGTGATCCGTAAGCACCACAGATAGAGTCTTCTTTGAAACATCCACGCCCAAAAAGAACATAAGAGACAAAACTGTTCACCTCACAATGAGTATTATGATATTATTTCTCTGCCGGGAGGGCTTCCCACGGCTGCACAAAAGGAGCAGAAAGAGCATCGCAAAGCCCACTCCCCCTACATTTGCATTGAGACCGACAAGCCTTCCCATGACCTCTCCGACAAAGAGGCCGGCAAAGTAGCACAAGGAAAGAAGAAGGACACCGTAAATGACCAAATCAAAAACACCCCGGAAAACGCAGATTAGGGCGGCAAAAAATGATACTGCCGTCCGGCTAATTTAATCTATTTCTGTCCTTATGTCCAATAGGAAAACGGTAATGATACTGGCCCTAATTTGCTTTTAATGGCATTACGTTTATCCTCCCAAATATGCCAAAAGTACACCCCCGGCCAGAACTGATCCAATCTGGCCTGCAACGTTGGCTCCTATGGCATGCATCAGGAGGAAGTTTGACGGGTCGGCTTTCTGACCCATTTTCTGTATTGTCCTTGCGGACATTGGGAAGGCAGAGATTCCTGCTGCCCCAATCATTGGGTTTATTTTTTTGTCTTTTGGCAAGAAGAGATTCACTAATTTTGCGGTAAAAACTCCCCCGACTGTGTCAAGAACAAACGCGACGAGTCCCATACCTATAATTGCCAGCGTGCTGATATTGACAAACTTTTCAGCAGTCATCGTTGCCGAGATAGAGAAGCCAAGTAGTATTGTCACAATATTGGCCAACTCGTTCTGTGCTGCCTGAGACAATCTTTCAGTTACACCACTGACACGAAGAAGATTCCCAAACATCAAAAAACCAAGTAAAGATATTGAAGCAGGAGCGATCACTCCGCCGATCATGGTCACGATTATCGGAAACATTATGAGGCTTCTTTGGGTAACAACCTTATAAGAAGGTGGCATCTTGATCATTCGTTCTTTTTTTGTTGTGATGGCCATTATTACGGGCGGCTGAATAAGAGGGACCAATGCCATGTATGTATACGCGGCTACGGATATAGGACCCAGCAGGTGCGGTGCGAAACGCGATGAAACATAGATCGATGTGGGACCGTCTGCCGCCCCTATGATACCTATCGATGCAGCTTCAAAAACGTTGAATCCCAGTATCATCGCGAGTCCCATCGTCAGGAATATCCCCATCTGGGCGGTTAGTCCAAACAAAAAGACTTTGGGATTGGAGATAAGAGGGGCAAAATCACACATAGCCCCAACTGCAATAAATATCAACAATGGGAATATCTCCGTAGAGATACCCAGCCTGAACAACATCGAAAGCCCGCCTTCCACTAATTCCGTCCCTATCATTTGGTCGATAGCGGAAGAAAGGGGAAGGTTTGCCAAAATGGTGCCAAACCCCATTGGAAGCAGGAGACACGGTTCGAAATTTTTTTTTATAGCGAGATACATTAAGAGCATACCTATAAAGATCATTAGCATGCTTTCCCAAGTAACTGCGTTGATTATTTTAACTATCAGGTCCAAGAAATTACACCTCCCAACATTTGAGTAAAACTGGTTCTTCTACAAATCACCGACGATTGGAGGAATAATTGTCAAATGCATCCGCAAGACGTAACATACCATCTTGTGCAACTTCAGGAGACACTTTTGCAAAAGAGATGCGGAAGCTGTTATTGCCCTTATGTGCTTCATCCTGTGTAAAAAAAGCACTGCCGGGGATTATGCCAATCTTTTTTTCTACAACAGCAAACCTTGCAAAAGACTTAACGTCATCAATAAAGGGAACTTCTGCCCATACAAAAAATCCTCCTGAGGGATAATTAGTTTTTATCCCCAGCGGATCAAGATGATCCGCTATAGCTTTCATCATTCCATTTCTGCGGACCCTGTATGTATCACACAAGAAGTTTACTCTTTCATTAAAATCAATGGATTTAAGATAATTAACCAGCCCTTTTTGTACTATTGCAGCTCTTGTGAGCCCGGCACTCACTCTCAACGCATTCATCTGCTTTATCAATGAACTGGGAATTACCGCCCAACCGCAGCGCATTCCCGGAGCGACCGTTTTAGAAAAACTGTTGGTATGTATAACTCTTTTATCTTCTCCTGCAAGTTTAAGGTATGAGTCAGGGGGTACTCTGTCGTAACTAAGGTAGTGATATGGGTCGTCTTCCAATATCGGAACATTATAATTTTCAACGATCCGTAGTATCTCTTCCCTTCTTTCTTGGGGAGAAGTTCGTCCGCTGGGATTTTGAAAGTTAGGTATGGTATATAAAAAACGAACTCTGCGTTTAGACAAAACATCTTCAAGTGCTTCAGGGACTATGCCATTGTCATCAGATGGCACCGAAATGCATTGTGCTCCCTGCTTACGAAAAGTCAGCAGCGATTCAGTATATGTCGGGGATTCAACCAGAACTATGCTGCCCGGATCTATGAGAGCCTCTGAAACTAGTTGGATCGCTTCGCCTGCACCATTCGTCAAAAGAATATTATCCTTGCTGACCCATTCTGGAGCTATCCCGTCAACGGCCATCCGGTCGGCGATCCACTCCCTTAGCTCGATAAGGCCAAAATCATCCTTGTAATATGCAAGAAGGGATGTTTCATTGAATACATCCTTAAATGACTCCTTCAGTTCATCAAGTGGGTATATGTCAGGAGAAGGCTCTCCGGCTGTAAATGAAATAGCGTCATTTTCTATCGTTAATTTGATCATCTCTCCTATTTCAGATGGTTCCAGCCTCTCTTTTGCCATAACACTCAACTGATCTCGGAAAACAAATTCTCCCGCCGTTGCCATTTTATAACACCTTCTTCATGCAAATTTCTGTGCAGTCCTGTCTGTTCATGATCTAAAAAATCTATTGTCTGACATCATACAGCAACTTTAACCTGAAACTATTTTTTTGATCTCTTTCAATGAAAGTCCTCTTAGCCCCAAAACATCAATTCCTCTTCCGTTCTTCCTGTAATCAGTACCGTTGATCACCTGAGCGAGCTGTACGACAGAATCGATCGTAGGAACAGGAATATTTGCCAGCATAGCCATATCTGAAAGCGGCACTAGAAGATACGGGACATCCTCTGACAAATATCTGAAGGTCATTGAAGTCGGAGAGTCCGCACCGTGGTTTCCATACACCGGATGATCAACAAATATGTCGTGTAGGCTTCTGCACTTGCTCCTGTCCAGATTATAGTTTGAAATGGCATCCTCGTATTCGGAAATAAGGTCATAACCCCAGGCCTTGCCGACAGTAAGACGTTCGATGTCCATTCTTTCCATTACCCTGCACACTGATTCTGTCATGCCGTCGTTGTAAAAACGGAATCTCTGTCCGCTTTCGATCCTGCCGGTATTCATTATCATAGTTGGACAGTGAAGGATCATATTTGTGTTTGCAAGCGCTACGGATATAGCATCAGGCAAAGGGTTCAATTTTATAGGAAAAACATCTTTTATTTCCCCAATCAGCTCTGATGTCCTTTTTCCCGGTATAGCCGAGATCCACATGCTTTCTTTGACACCAAAGACAAGAGAACTTTTATCTTCCTGAAGGCGGGTAGCATAAGGAATAGTATCTGATTCCCCTATAAGGACCTTATCCGCGATACCTCTTTTTATTAATTTCATATATAGGGATATCGAACCAAAATTGCCAGGCATAATAACTATTTTTTGTCCCTCTTCGATAAATGGTGAAACAAACTCAAAAGCGGATTCCTGTCCAAATGAAGGTATTACGCAGTATATTATGTCAGCTCCACAAATTACTTCTTGAGGGTCAGTTGATGCTACTGAGAGTTTAGCGTTGCCATGCACCTCTCCTATTAATTCTATGGATTTATTGTTTTGAATTATGTGGTTTAAATTAACAGCGAAAGAAGGATTTTCCCAAATTCTCACTTCATGTCCTCTAAGAGCCATGTCGCCGGCAATGGCATGTGCACCGTTCCCGGCTCCAAGTACTGCAATTTTCATACAACACACCTCCTAAACCTGATTTCAAAATGGCTCCCCTGATAATTTGATTGGGCGGGGAGCCATTTGACGAATATTCTTATCCAGCCTGGATGGTCAACTCCAAAAAGCTTTGTGCTTAAAATGGCCCGAGGTTAATAACCGTCGCAAAAATCAGGATCCCGGCTGCAAGAACACTCCACATTACCATCAACGGCCACACGAATTTTGCCCATTTCTCGTAGGGTACTCCCGCAAGTCCTATTGCTGCCATGAGCACGGGCTGTATCGGGGAGATCGCGTTTGTGATCCCGTCACCGAACTGGAAAGCAAGGACAGACACCTGTCTTGTAACTCCAAGTATGTCTCCCAGAGGTGCAAGGATAGGCATAGTCGTCGCAGCCTGACCTGAACCTGAAGCAAAAATAAAGTTGAGTGCGGTCTGGACCAAAAGCATACCTATGGCAGAAAGGCTTGCAGGCAACCAGCTCACTACAGTCGCCAGCCCGTTTATAACAGAATCCATAATATTTCCTTCACTGAGTATCACGACGATAGCTCTTGCAAGGCCTATGCAAATTGCAGCAAAGACCATGTCCTTTGCTCCAAGAACGAAGTTCTCTGCAATTTCATCAACTTTAAGACGTCCGATCAAACCGCAGCAAATGCCCATCATGATAAAGATCGTAATTATTTCCTGGAGATAGTAACCTTTTTTGATCACTCCCCAGGCAAGGAATGCGAATCCAATAAGGACCACCGTGAGTATGGCCATATCTTTCCCTGAGAGCTTCTCTTCGGAATTAATAGTTATATCTTCCTTCGATGGAGATAAACTTAGACCATATACCACACTTTTAGTAGGATCCGCCTTGATTTTTTTTGCATAGCGCATTATCCACCACCAGACAAGAACGTAGAACAAAGCCATACACCCAAAACGGAAGCCCATTCCGGAGAAAAGCGGAAGCTCAGCAATTCCCTGAGCAATCCCGGTATTGAAGGGATTCATCGGTCCGGCAGTATATCCCACATAAGCCCCCAGATATATCATAGCCACACCAACAACAGCGTCGTATCCAACCCCCTTTGCCATTGCAACTGCAAGCGGGATAAACACTAAAGACTCTTCGGCCATCCCGAAGGTCGCTCCGCCAGCCGCGATCACGAGCATTGTCGCAGGAACTAAAATATGCTCTCTGCCTTTCAGCTTTTCAACTGACCTGTTTATAGATCGGTTGATCGTACCTGTAGCATTGATCACCTGAAAGACCGCACCGACCATCAAAACAAAAAATATAATTTCGCTTGCTGCATCCAGGCCTTTAGGCAAAGACATAAAAGTATCAAAAACACTTACCGGCTTTTGTTCAACGCTGTGGAAAGTGCCCGGCACGACCAGTGTACGGCCTGTCTTTTCATCTTTCATCCGCTCAAACTCGCCTGCAGGAACGGTGTATGTTCCTATTGCGGCAAGAATGATCAAAAAAGAAATCAGTATATAAGTGTGCGGGATCCTAAACTTAAACTTTGTCATTTCGTTTCACCTCTTTCATTTTATTTAAAAAATAATATAGTAAAAGCCTGTCAATCCTTTTTGCAAAAAACTGACAGGCCAAAAACATAAAATTAGCGCTTGGGCTCTACTTCGACATCTTTATTAAAAACATACTGGTCAAACATATCAAGTTTTGTTGCTTTTTCAAAAATTGCAGTTGCCACAGCAACATCCATTGCTCCGGTGCCGATAGGGATACAAACTATTTTTTCGTTGTCCCTGATCCTTCCGTCTATCTTTCCGGAGACAACTTCTCCTATAGTCCCTGTGATCATCTCCTGCTTAAATTTCCCCTGATCAACTACGCTTTTCAACGCACCTCTATGCATTGTCTGCCCGACAGAATCAACAAAGACTCTGTCTGCACTCAGAAGAAGCTCATCTTCGCACTCGGTAAATGAGCCCATAGGGAAAACTATCTGGCCAGGTTTGATCCAGGAATTTTTGATGAATTTATTCCTTCCGTGTGTAACCGAAACGACTATATCTGCCTCTTTGGGTACATCTTCCGCCGATGCGGCAGCACAGATTTCCGTATTGACCACCTTTGACATTTCATCGATATATTTTGTCACAGCTTCCGGGTTGATGTCATAAATGAAGACTTTCTCGATATCGAAGACCTCTGCAAAGGCCATAAGCTGTGTTCTGCCCTGTGCTCCTGCTCCATAAATGCCCATTTTTATTTTCTTTTTGCCCGACAGGTATTTTGCAGCAACAGCAGCCTGTGCCCCGGTCCTGTAGTTTGTTATCTGTTCACCGTCAACAATACATCTGAAGATCCCTGTTTCGGGGTCAAACAACAGAATAAGGGCAATTATGTACGGCAATCCCCACGATGGATTGTTCAAAGATCCCCCTACGCATTTGATCCCTGCGCTTTTCTTGCTGTGGATATAGGCGGGCATTGCATTAAGGCCATTTTTATAGGGCGGCCACTCTGCATCTTCACCAAGCTCCAATGTGATTTTAATGGGACAGATAACTTCACCCCTTCCCCATCCGTCAAAAGCATCTTCACACGCGGCAACGGTATCTTTCATAGTCAAAAGCTCTTTTACCATATCTGCATTGATAAGTTTACACGGCATCTCTTCTACCTCCCTAATACTTAATGAGCATTGAAAAAACAATTTCGTCCTCCATTTTGCATTATCAACAGCAATAGTTTAACAAGATAAAATAGTCAAATCTAAGTCTAAGTATACCTGTTTAAATATCCTACAATTATGATAAGCATCTGTTTTAAATATGTCAATAACTGATTCTGAATTTTCTGATTATGCCGTGCCATTTATTTTTTACAGATAAATGTTGTCATAAACTAAAGATGACGTTTAAAATGATAGTGATAGAGGTCCAACCTTGAGAGGAGAAATAACATTGCTAAGGCCCGTCATGAGAAAAACCCTTTCACAGACGATACTATGCGAAATAATAACGGCAATTAAAATGGGGCTTTGGAAACCCGGCGAGAGAATGCCCAGCGAAAACGAGTTGGCTGACTCTTTTTCTGTAAGCAGAAATTCGGTAAGAGAGGCAATAAAGACCCTAAACAACATGAACATACTTGAATCAAGACCGGGTCAGGGGACATTTCTTTCTAAAGACGCGATAAGATACATTCTCTCATCTGAGTTGATCGAAGACGGATACAGAGACGCAACTCTGTTTGAAATTACTGAGATCAGGGCGCTTTTAGAAGCACAAAGCGCTTATTGGGCAGCAGAAAGAGCTACCGACGCCGAAATGGAAGAACTCGAACAAATTCTTGTGCTGGCTCAGAAAAGCAGAGACGATACTATGGAGGAGCAGGACAGAGTACACTATTTATTTCACGACACGATAGTAAAGCTTGCAAAAAACTCTTTCGTAATAAGGCTTCTTTCTTCGATCCAAGCTGAAATTGCAGCCCAAAGATCTAAATTTGACGATATGTCTCCTGTCGACATATCAGAATTAATTCAGGATCAGGAGGAAATTATTAACTATATCTTACAAAGAAAACCTGCAAAAGCAAGAGAAGCAATGACAAAACATCTAAATAAGGGTTTGATGCTGATAGCCTCTAATACACCTGACATCAACACAATCTCTGACAAGAGAGAGATGAAGCATTAACTTCACAATGTCATTATTTAATTTTTGATTACAGGTTGGGCATTGATCATTAAGAGATAATACTGCCATTTTACCCAATTATTACATTCCATTATCTTTTTGGATTCTCCTTACCTAACTAATTGATATACATATTATTCTTTCTCGGTTAAAATCTTAATGGGAGTGTTGAACAATTTTTAATATTTGGAGGAGGATTTTCATGAAGGCAACAGATGCGCTTAAACATGAACATGAAGCAGTGAAGCTCATGATGCGAATTATGGAAGTCATCTCTGCCAGGATAAGATCGGGGCAAAAAGTGCAGCGTCAGGATCTGGACAACATGACAGACTTCCTCAGGATCTTTGTCGATCGGTGCCACCACGGGAAAGAAGAGGAGATACTGTTTCCGGTTCTGGAGGAAGCGGGCATACCCAAATCGGGCGGTCCGATCGGAGTGATGCTTGCTGAACACGAACAGGGCAGAGAGTACCTCCGCAATATAAGCCATGCCCTTATCAACTTTGAAGCAGGCGACCATTCCCGTGCGATAGATCTCTCAGACAACATTCAGGCCTACATAGAGCTTTTGAACGAACACATCCTCAAGGAAAATGATGTCCTTTTCCAAATGGCAGACAAGGTGCTTACAAAGGAAGTTCAGAACAATCTTTATGATCGTTTTGAGGAGCTTGAAGAGAACGTTATCGGTTTTGGAAAACACGAAGAACTTCATGAAATGCTCGAAAAGATGAGCGCTGCATATCTGAACTGATATAAAGGGGAACCCGCCTTTTGCCGGGTTCCCCTTTTGACCTGATTTGCCGTACACATAAAATTTCTTAGGGCTTGGCCTACTTGTTCTGCATTATAGGATGTTTGTTGTAACCTTTCTCATCGTATGGTTCTATTTTTTGAAACCACTCTTTTTCCATATTCTTTAATTCCCAGTTAATATTTACGATATCTTTGCATTCCTTTTGCTCTACAACTTCATATGAAAAATCGTCAGGGCCAAAATAGTTCCAGTCCTTTTGTAATCCCGCATTGGAATGCCTCTTTGTCTCCAGCTGCATTCGCAGCGTCAGCCAGCGATTTTTAAGGTTAGAGCTTGTCCCGATCAATACTTTTGAATTTTCATTGTTTTTGATCTGATAAACTCCCATATAAACATTCATTTGTTTGTATGTGTCACCGCCGGACTATAATTGACCGAAAACGCCGGAAAGAAATTGACCCACCCCGAACAGGAAGCTACCATTGGGATTGTGAAGATCGCCAAGGAGGTAGCGTACATGATAAGGAGTGGGCTAATA
>Ga0302242_1000543_pt1 | contig 36510 bp, 27 predicted proteins | sample AAG_UR_Lys_MG_FD_193510 | JGI IMG/M metagenome (GOLD analysis project Ga0302242, IMG submission 193510) | Enriched activated sludge microbial communities from anaerobic digester in WTTP, New Holstein, Wisconsin, United States - AAG_UR_Lys | ecosystem: Engineered > Bioreactor > Anaerobic >...
GCGTCGCCAATCTGAAGAAGGATGCCAGCGGCAACATCCTGGACGAAAGCAAGAAGGTGCTGATGTACAGCTACGGCAACTATTTCGATGCGGAAGGCCGCTTCACCCTGACGCCGGAGGAATATGCGGGCAACAGCGACGGCTCCGTGACGATTTTCAAGGGACGTCGGCTGAACATCTACAATACCACCGTCAACGGCCAGACAGACTACAGCCTGGAGTTCAAGCCGGTGTACTTCTATGAAGAGTCCATCTTCTACAGCATCGATGGGGGCTATATCAACATCCCTATGGAATACAAGAGCAAGGACGAAGACGGGAATCTGGTGATCTCGGCGCAATTCTTCACCGACCACCCGGACTTCTTCCAGTTCAACGAATCGGGCATGGTCCTTGGACCTGCCTCCTACACCCTGAACCAGAAGGTGGTGCAGCCACAGTCAGCCATGGTGATCACGGATTATGCCAACGGCTATATCAAAGCCATGGTGGGCGGCCGGAACACCAAGGGACGGATGCTGTACAACCGGGCGATCTCGCCAAGGCAGCCGGGTTCCTCCATCAAGCCGATGGCGGTGTACTCCGCAGCTTTGCAGCAAGGCTATCAGGCCCAGACCTCAGGAACCACCCAGACCTTTGTCACCTATGACAACAACGGGAACAAGATCTGGAACGGCTATGGCGATTACTGGACCACTGTCTCCATCATCGACGACTCGCCGATGAAGATCGACGGGGAACTCTGGCCAAAGAACTGGTATAACGGATACCGCGGCAGGATGACGCTGCGCACGGCGGTGGAGCAGTCCGTGAATGTCTGCGCCGTCAAGGTCATCACCCAGGTGGGGTTTGACTACTCCGCAGATCTGATCGAGAAGATGGGCGTCACCACCCTGGAAAGAGAGGACCCGAAGGTCAACGACCTGAATGCGGCGGCTCTGGGGCTGGGAGGCATGACCCGGGGCATATCGGCGCTGGAGATGGCCGGCGGCTATGGCTGCATCGCCAACGGCGGTGAATATGTGGAGCCGATCTGCTATACCAAGATCGCCAACAAGCGCGGAGAGGTGCTGATCGAAAAGACGCCGAAGACCGAGCAGGTGCTGAACGAAGGCGTGGCCTGGATCATGAGCGACATCTTAAGAGGCGTAGTGACCAACGGTCTGGGCAAGCGGGCGGCGATCCCGAACCAGCCGGTCTGCGGGAAGACCGGGACCACCACAGACAATTATGATGCCTGGTTCGTGGGCTATACCCCGACCTATGCCGCTTCCCTTTGGATCGGCAATGATGTGAATATCGAGCTTTCCCAGGGGTCTGCCGCTGCAGCGAAGCTCTGGAGCAGGATCATGACGAAATGCCTTGCGGGCACGAAAACCGAAGCCTACGATCCTGCCCCTGCCAATGTGGTCCAGTATCGCGGCGAATATTTTATTAAAGGCACTGAAAGCACGCCAAAGTGGGGATTGCCTTCAACGGCTACAACATCTCCGGCTGTCAGCGGCGATCCGGCAGAGACGACGGGATCCGGTGTTAGCACAGATCCTGAAGCGAATACGCCCGAACCTGTAATTCCGGCGCCGGGGCCGCCAGGTGAAACATCTGAGAGCCCATAGCGCCAGGAGAAAGAATGAGGCAACTATGATCCATGATATAGAACCGAGAATATTCGATAACAACTTTATAAGCAAGCCGGCGGAATCAAAGGATCTTTTTCTTTCTTATGAAGGAGACAGTGTCCTGGTAAGGGAAGGCAAGGACAAGCTTTGGTACCCTTCATTTTCCGATTTTGAACTGGAATACCCGGACCTGATCAAAGACGCCCAGTTTCTCTTTGCCGTGGATAATATCAATTACTACCTGGTAGATGAAAAAGGGCTGGATTCAGAGGAAGGATGGGTTTATGTGAGTACCTCCCGGTTCAGGACAGAACCTAAATATTGGCGCTCCTTTGCGGGCGCGGTTGGATGGCAGTTGAATCGATGGTATCAAAATCATCGTTATTGCAGCAAATGCGGGAACCCTATGAAACGTTCAGAGAATGAACGCATGCTGTTCTGCGAGGCCTGCGGATTTCAGACATATCCGACGATATCCCCTTGTGTGATCGTTGCTGTCCATGATGGAGAGCGCCTGCTGCTGACAAAATATGCAGGTCGCGAATATACCCGATATGCTCTGATCGCCGGATTTGCCGAAATTGGAGAGAGCCTTGAGCAGACGGTTCATAGAGAAGTGAAAGAGGAAGTGGGCTTGAAGGTTAAAAATCTTTTGTTTTATAAAAGTCAACCCTGGCCATTTACAGATACACTGCTAGCGGGTTTTTTTGCTGAGCTAGATGGCAGCGACGCTGTGACTATCGATGAACGTGAATTGGCAATGGGTGTTTGGATGGACCGTGAAGACATCCCGCCGGAGGAGTTGAAAATCAGTCTGACAGGAGAAATGATCGAAGCGTTCCGGACTGGCACGGTGGATCTTAAGCGCAAAACTTGATCATTAAAATATGATCGTAAAAAAATAATTGTTCAACATGACAAGATATTGATTAATCGATTATTCCAAAAACAAAATGCCAAATGGAAAACAGGAGGCATTTTTTTGTTGCTTGAATGCATTAAAGCAGAGGTATTGGCCTTACAAAGGGTATAAGTAAGAAAGAGAAGTTCTTCATGGAGACCATTTTTGGATATTCAATCATTATCAGGGAGGTGCAAAATGAGTATAAATTATGTTATTTATAGCCTAATCTTACTGGTCGTGGTGATCCTTTTCGCCGGTATCAGGATTGTTCGCCCTACACACCGGGGGCTGATCGAAACCTTTGGAAAATATTCGAAATTCGCAATGCCGGGATTCCACTGGATCATACCGGTGATACAGAAGCTATACAAAGTTAATGTAACTGAGCAGATGGTCAATGCTGAGCCACAGGTGATCATAACCAATGATAACCTAAATGCAACGGTAGACGCCCAGGTCTATTTCAAAATCGATCCGGATGAGCAAAGCGTAAAGAATTCCATTTACAATGTCAATGATTATCAGGTTCAGATCGTGTCTCTTGCACGAACGACCCTTCGAAACATCATAGGCACCTTATCATTGAAATCTGCAAACAGTGAGCGGGGCAGAATCAATACAGATCTGCTGGAAACTCTTAAGACTGAAACAAAAAACTGGGGTATCGACATCATGCGGACGGAACTGAAAGAGATCGATCCTCCTCAGGATGTTCAGGAAACAATGAATAAGGTGGTCAAGGCCGAAAATGAAAAAATTTCAGCCATCGATTTTGCAACCGCTGCAGAAACCACTGCCGATGGTCTCAAAAGAGCGGAAATCAAGAAAGCAGAAGGGATCAAACAATCTAAAATATTAGCGGCTGAGGGTGAAGCTCAGGCAATCAAGCTGATAAACGAAGCCGCTAACACTTATTTTATTGGCAATGCTCAATTGCTCAGAAAGCTGGAAGCCGTTGAAAACTCTTTGAAAAACAATGCCAAGGTCATTGTCCCGGCTGAGGCGGAACTGATCAACGTGATCGGAGAATTGGCAGGAGTGACTCCGATAACCAGAAAAGAACAAAACACGGAGAAGATAGAGAAGATAGAGAAGATAGAGAAGATAGAGTGTTAAAGGCTAATGATTAAGAAGGCGAAAAGATATGAATAAAAACTTTATGATCAAAAATCGCAATAGCAGAGGCAGAGCAGGAGACGAATTCGTGCGCGGCACGCTGTCAAAGCATCGAAAAGAGTTTGGATTTGTGGTGCCTGAAACCGACAAAAATGGAGATATCTTTATTCCTCCTCCAGGGATGAAAGGTGCCATGCACGGAGATTTTGTCGAAGTAAGACTGGTTTCCCGGGCTGAAACGGACAGGGCCAGAGAAGGGGTCATTGTCAAGATCCTTAAACGCGCGGTAACCGAGGTGGTGGGCACCTTCGAAAAAAGCAAGAGGTTCGGATTTGTGGTTCCCGAAGACAGGAGGATCAAGGATGACATATTCGTAACGAAAAAGAATTTCAACGATGCACAGCGGGGAGATAAAGTCGTTGTCGAAATCACCAAATATCCGGACCGCGAAAACTGCGCGGAAGGGCGGATCATAGAGATTATAAGCCGGGCCGGTGAAGCCGGCGGCGATATTAAGGCCCTGATACGGCAATATAATCTGGCACAGGAATTCTCGACAAAGGTTCTTGCGGAAGCTGATATTGCGGCTAAACTCGTGTCAGCCGAACAGCTGACCGGAAGACAGGATCTTCGGGACCAGGTCATATTCACCATCGACGGTGCAGATGCCAAAGATCTTGACGATGCGGTTTCTGTGGCCAAACTGGACAATGGAAATTATTTTCTGGGTGTCCACATTGCAGATGTCAGCCATTATGTTGCAGAAGGCAGTTTTCTTGACAAGGAAGCGTTGAAGCGTGGCACCAGTGTATATCTGATTGACCAGGTGATACCGATGCTTCCCAAAGCCTTGTCAAACGGTATCTGCAGTTTGAATCCCAATGTGGATCGACTGACCCTTTCCATCGATATGGAAATCGATGGAAGAGGCAAGGTGATGTCTCACGAAATATACGAAAGCGTAATAAATTCGAATGCCCGAATGATTTACGACGACGTTTCCGATATGCTGGAACGGAACGATGAGAATTTAAAGGCTCAATATGACGAAATTTATCCACATCTGGTCATCATGAAAGAATTGGCGGGCATACTCAGAAAAGCAAGGCAAGACCGGGGCAGCCTGGATTTCGAATTTGATGAAGCGTACATTACACTGAACGAATTCGGCGTTCCGGAAACCATCGTAACGGCGGAGCGGCGTGTAGCCAATCGGATGATTGAGGAATTTATGCTCATCGCCAATGAAACCATAGCCGAGCACTTCTACTGGCTGGAAACGCCTTTTGTCTATCGTATCCATGAATCTCCATCACCAGAAAAAATAGAAGAGTTTAAGAGGTTTCTAAGGAGCTTCGACATTCAGCTGAAAGGGAGCACGGAGAGTATCCATCCGAAGGCTCTGAACGAAGTGCTTGGAAAGGTTGAAGGCAGACCGGAAGAGCATGTAGTAAACACTGTAATGCTTCGTTCCATGAAAAAAGCATTTTACGGAACGGTATGCGATGGGCACTTTGGCTTGGGCGTGAAGTATTACTGCCATTTCACGTCGCCGATCCGCAGGTATCCGGATCTTATCATTCATCGCATTATCAAGGAGGCGATCCATGGAAGGATCGATGAAAAGAGATATAAGAGCCTGAAGAAAAAAACGGATACCGCTGCAGAGATATCATCGGCAACGGAGCGTCAGGCTCAGGAACTGGAAAGGGAAGTCGAGAGGCTGAAGAAAGCTGAATACATGTCTTACCATATTGGCGAGGTCTACAGCGGAGTCATCAATGGAGTCGCATCCTTCGGCTTCTTTGTGGAGATAGAAAATACCATTGAGGGCATGGTCCGGCTCGACTTTATCGAGGATGATTATTATGACTTTGAGGCAGAAAAATATCGCCTCATCGGAAGAAGGACCCATCGCATATTTGCCTTGGGGGATAAGATAACCATTAAAGTTCATTCTGTCGATATACTGAACAGGGAAATCAATTTTTCAATATACCAAGAGGGGCGAAGGAGAAAATGATAAGATAAGGAGGTCCCCATGCCCACGACTTATGCCCATTTCTTGTTTGGGTGGAAGGCATATAATTATCTATCCCCCGAATTGCAGGATGCTATAGATAGGAAAAAGGCGCTGTTCCAGACGGGACTCCATGGGCCGGATATTCTATTCTATTACCGACCGTTAAAAGATAACCCCTTAGTGGAAATGGCTCACAAGATCCATGAGCGGCCGGCAGTTGCTTTTTTCGAACACGCCCGCAGCGAATTAGGGGACTGTCCCGACAAGGAAGGGGCTATCGTCTATCTAGTTGGATTTTTCTTTCATTATTTGTTGGATCGGGATTTTCACCCTATAGTCAGAAGAACCATTGGGGATGACGGTGCTGAGCATAATCGGCTGGAGAAAGAGCTTGACAGGAAGCTGATGATACGGGAAAATCTGGATCCGATCTCCTATCGACCGGGCGCACATCTTGGCCTTTCTCCCGGAGATGCTGAAACCATTGCCCGTTTTTATCCAGGAGTCAGCGGTTTGCAGATCGAAAAGTCGGTGAAGGATATGAAGAGGCTGCTGGCAATTTTGGTGACACCGGAGAAATGGAAATATCGGTTGCTGCGTTCGATCTTCTTTCTGCTTGGGCAACGGAAAAAATTCGGGAGTCTTTTGATGCCTATCTGCCCGGACCCAAAATATACAGAATCAAGCGAGGAAATGGCCGGCCTTTTGTATAGAAAGGTCAAGCCTGCTGCCGCTCTTGCCAATGATCTTTTCAAAAGCTTGAGCATTTATGAAGGGGAGGCTCTTTTGCCTAAAGAACTGCTCATGCAAATGGAGCGTCATTTCGTGTGATATCTTTGCAGTATATCATCGAACGCTTTTATACGGTGGTTTGATGCAGAGAAAATGGGTATTAAAAAAATAAGTAAAAACTATTCAGTTTGAATTCGACACTTAGACAATTTTCAGGGGAATCCTGCCTTTTCGGATAATAAGGGTCATCTAATAAAATGTAATCGAAATGAATATTCAATAATCAAAGAGGAGGGCTTTTTATGAGCAGATTAAAGAAAAATATCGAAGAGGTGATAGACACAGCGATCGACATAGCAGAGGACAAGACGAAAGCGCTGAAAAAGAAGACGGGAAAACTAGCGGCTAAGGCTGAAAAATTGACGGATAAAGCCCTTGATCTGGCAGAGGACAAAACTAAAACGTTGAAAAAGAAAACAGGAAAACTGGCGGCTAAAGCCGAAAAGCTAACGGATAAAGCACTCGATTTGGCAGAGGACAAAACGAAAACGTTGAAAAAGAAAACAGAAAAGCTGGCAGACAAGGCCGATAAATTAAAAGACAAAGCCATTGACAAAGCGGAAGACAGGAAAAAGGCGGTAAAAAAGAAAACAGAGAAAAAACTTGATGATAAAAGCGACACCTTAATCGAAAAAGGAAAAAAAGAAGAAAAAGCCGAAAAATTGATAACAAAAGCAATAGAAAAGGCGGATAAGAAATCGGAAAAAATAATCGTCAAAGCTGAAGAGAAAGCCATAAAAAAGAAAGAGCAAATGGTGGGCAAGGCAATCGGCAAGGCAGAAATCAAGGCAGATAAGATTATAAAAAAAGCCGAAGAAAAGGCAGAAAAGATTAAACAAAATCCCCATTAGGTAATATAATATATCTAAAGCCTCCTGAGCCGGATGTTGATTAAAGGTTTTGGAGGCTTTTTCAAGAAGAAAAGGAGAAGTGCAAATGGGAATGGGAATTCTATCATGGCTGATCGTTGGGGCTCTCGCCGGGTGGATCGCAAGCAAACTAACGGGGCATAACGCGCAAATGGGTATTTTGGGCAATATCGCGGTCGGTATCGTGGGAGCGATGATCGGAGGTTTCATCATACGCATTTTTGGCGGTGTCGGTGTGACAGGTTTCAATATATGGAGCCTCATCGTTGCGGTGTTCGGAGCATGCGTGCTCTTATTCATCGTCAAACGACTGAATAAATAGATGAAACTTAGCCAACAACAGGGAATACAAAGGGCTTGGAATGGAAGAAAACAAGAGCAAAAAGGCATCCAATAAAAAAACTTTGATCATCGCAGCCATTGTTCTGATAACCCTGGCTGCCGTGCTCCTCTTTGTGATGCCAGGTGTGTTATCAGAGCAAAATTATAATAAGGGAATCAATGCGATCAATAGCGGGGATTATCAAGAAGCGATACAGTTTCTCGAAAAAAGTAATGCCGAGGGTGCCGACGTGCTGATCGAATCGGTACGACATCATCAGGCTGCTATCGAAGCCTATAAGAAGAACGAATATGTGAAGGCATTTAAGGAAGCGGAACTAGTTGATAAGTCTTATCCGCTGTACGAGGAGGTCATGGAACTCTATGACAAATCATTCAACCGCCTGATCAGTGAAAACCTCGAAGCTGCTAAGGATTATTTTGATGACAAGGAATATGTGGAAGCTTATGCAAGCCTCAAAACAGTTTTAAAGTATGATCCTAGCAACGAAGAAGCTATGCAGCTGAAGGAACTCTATTCTCTGAAAGCTTATGAGATGGAAGCGCAAATCGAGAAAGGCGGATACTTTGTGTCCGACAGCAGCAGCATCAGGCAGCGGGAAATGGTCAATATCAACGCATGGAACGAAGCCGGGTATACCGGTAAAGGGCTTACCGTTCTGCATGACGATACCGGAGACACGATGCATAGCCTCAACTGTGCTGCTATCTTACAGACGATCCTTCCGGACGCCCGGATCTTACGTGGCTCTATTAGCGGTATTTCAGATAAAAACGGGGTAGCAGATGCCTATGTGAACTGCTATACCACAAATGAAACCCGAGTGCCTTTTGATGAGTTCATACAGAAGTACGATGTTTCTCTCATCAACAACAGCACGGCGGACGGAGATGGAAACACGGAATCTAGTTGGGCGGTGTATATGCGTGAAAAAATCAAAGAATATAACTTAGTCTGTCTCGGGGCCGCCGGCAACGAAGGGAAAATGACTAATAATTTTTACGGCGCGTTTATCATGGTGTCCGGAGTATATCTGAAAGCCGACGGCACCATTTCCGGATATCGGACGAGCGAAGATGCCGATTTTTCAATGTTCATGGGATATCAAAGCGGAACAAGCTATGCCAGCCCGTTCCTTTGCGGAATAGCTGGCTTGTTAAGGTCCAAATATCCGGACATAACGCAGGAGCAGGTTTACGAATATTTTAAGAATAATTGTATGGACCTCGGAACATCAGGCAAAAATCCCGAATACGGTTGGGGACTTCCGATACTTGGAGACCCTGCAGAATAAAGTTTTAGCAATTATCATCGATAATTATCAACCATAAGGAGGTAGCGTCTGTGGAACAAAAAATGTTTACAAATGAGATCATTTTATCCTGGCTCCATTATTTCTCTCAAAATGTGGGGATCGATCTAACGGAAGTAAAGCTGCTGGACATCACAGGGAAGAATAAGAATCTAATCCCGACAGTTCTGTGCAATCGTGCAGTACTGGTCTTCACAGATGCGGGACATGAGGAAATTTTTTACGACATGTGGAATGCAGAACTTGGGGATTGCGAGATCTGGTATAACGAAGGGTCGGATCCTGTCGGCGAAATCAAGCACAACAAAATAGCAAACATGATCAACCGAGGAATCAATGCGTCCGCAGCGATGCTGATCCTGAATCCGAACGCTGAAACGAATTATCATATCGGCATAGAGAATAGACGCTTTGCCTATGGATCCGTCCACTATGCCTGCCGGGAGGTCCGTGCAGTTATCATGAACAAACTAAACCTGGGGGATAGAGATAATTTATGCGTCATCTCCGGCGAAAGCATCGTGGTAGAGGCGGCAATGATTGCAGCCGAGGGCAATGTGATTGCAGTAGAATATGACAGCCATGACCGCAGCACGATGGAAGAGAATGTTGAAAAATTCGGTCTGCGCAACGTAACGGTAGTCGAATCTTTGAACGATCCGGTTCTGGACAACCTCCCGGCACCGGATATTGCCTTTATTGTAGCATCTTCGAGAATCGGCGATGAGATCAAGAGATTCCTCAGTATGAATCCTGATATTGTTATAGTGATCTACACATTGGATTTTAACATTTTGACATCTTTTTCCGCGTTGCTGCTGGAAAATGACCTGGAAAGAACAGAAGCGATCCACATCGGCGTTTCAAGAGTCAACAGCAAAAATATGATGGAGCTCTTTCCGGCACCGTGGATCATTACATGCAGAAGATCCGCCGCAGAATAGCAGAACAGCGGGCAATACGGGGGAAATACATTTTTAATCGTTTATGTTGGAACCAACTATTGGGAGGGTATGATGATAATTCGCAGTGCGAAATTAGAAGATGTTCCGGAACTATACAGTTGTTGTGTGGAAGCATTCAAAGATTATATCCTACTGATCGGCAGAACCCCAGGCCCCATGTTGGAGGATCTTTACGAAGGGGTATTGCATCATGACATATTTGTAGCTCAAGAGGGAGATTCCATTGCAGGATTTATCCTGATCAAAGATGGAGAAGGAGACTTTATGTGGTTGGATATTCTCGCCGTATATCCCAAATTCAGAAACAAAGGTATAGGGAATGCTCTCGTAGAATTTTGCGAGGACTTCATTCGAAGTGAAGGCAAGTCGGAATGCAGGTTATACACCCACGTGAAGTATGAGAAAACACAGAAGCTGTATCTTGATCGTGGCTTTGAAATCTATGATCGAGTACAAGAATATGGATTTGATAGATATTATATGAGAAAAGATCTCAAATAGGGATATAAAACCCCATAAAAGTTGGATCATAGTTGGCCTATTGATCGTTTGATAAATTTTAAGATATAAAAAAGCCTGCAACCGCTGAAGTTACAGGCTCTTTTGATGGAGGCGACACCCAGATTTGAACTGGGGGTAAAGGTTTTGCAGGCCTCATTTTTACCACTTAGCTAAAACCGATGGCTAGAACCAAGTATTTGCAACGATTCCAGAAAGCGAAAACTACTTAGTATAAAGGTCAAATAGACCTTTATACTAAGTAGCTGAAATCATTGCAATGACTTGCTTAGAGGATACAAAATTTGTAGTTTATTACACTTTTATTATACTTATTTAATAAGTTTAATAGATTTTCCAATATTCACATATATCCATTTTTCAAATTTATCCTTTGGCACTAGATACTTCCTTCCGATTTGAATTTTAGGAAATCCCCTTGTATTTACAAGGTCATAAACTTGATTGTGACCTATACCTAAAATTCGTTTAATATCTTTCACTGTATATAAAACAATTTCATTTTCTTTTTTATTCTCCATACCATCGCCCCTCTAAAGAAGTATAGCATAGTTTCACTATAAGTGAAACTATTAAATTTTTATTCCCTATATAATATAAGCGAGGTGCACTTATGAATTTTAATCATTCAGAAAAATATAAGAAAATTGGGATTAAGATTGCCGAGTGTCGAACAAAGCAAGGGCTTACGCAACAACAATTGGCAGATAAGGTTGGTATCAGTAAAAGTTACCTTAGTAAAATCGAGTCACCCAGTACAATTAAGCCTTTTTCACTTGATGTACTTTTTTCTATTGCAGAAGCACTTGATGTTGGAATAATCGAATTAATAAATGAATAGTATAAAATGATGAGTGATCTTTCATTATATGTATAAATAGAAAATTATAAAAAGAGTAGCGAGTAGCTATCTTTTTTTATGAAGAGATATTAATATTGGCAATAAATAAAGATATTAACAAGAACACTACCTAAGCGTATTCAATCTGCAGGAAATATATGGTTGAATAGCTTGGCAAATGCTGGTACAGTATACAGATGAGTGCTCCTGCAGAATCGGCCCAGTATTTGAATAAGTAAAGACTGAATAGAGTGACCTAAGTATACAAAACTCACAACACTGTACTACACATCTTTTGTGCAATGGCTTTCGTAAATATCCATGTATTGTGTATCACATTTTTAGGAGTAGCAAATTCAAGCTGGGAATGATATCACGATAGAGGAAAGTGGATTTTGATGATAATTTTTTGGAGTATCTTGCTTTTATGAGTAGGTGTAAAACATAGTTTAGTATACATGCTATTAAAGATTTAATTCAGTATTTTAAGGGTGGTGCATAAATGGGGCAGAAATGTATATTCTGTGGTAAAGATATCAAAGAAAAAACCAGAGAACACGTAATACCAAAGTGGCTCATTGAACTCACGGGCGATAAAAAAAGACAAGCCAACTTTGGACTCGATTATGGTCAAATAAATGTAAGCGATAGCCCTTCATATCATCAATTTGCTTTTGACCAATTTACATTCCCAGCCTGCAAAAAATGCAATAATTATTATGGTGATTTTTTAGAAGCAAACGCAAAAAAAATTGTTATTAAAATTTTAGACGAAAACGAACTTAGCAAGCAAGAAATTACAATACTTTTAGATTGGTTTGATAAAATCAGAATTGGGTTGTGGCTGGGCGGCATAGCACTAAACAAAAATATTACTGGAATTGATCCACATTTTTATATAAATCAGAGATTAGGAGCAAAGGATAGAGTCTTATTGATTTATAAAGCTCAAAATGTTCCAAACGGAATAAATTTTTCAAACATATATAATCCTTTCTTTAATGTAAACCCTTGTTCATTAGTATTACGAATTAACAACTACTTATTTGTTAATATTTCAATTGATAACTTGCTTCTAAGAGATTTTGGATTCCCGTATCCTCAAAAAATAACAATTTCAGAAGGCATGAAGCTTGGATATAGTGAACTGTCCAAAGGCAGTGAAAGTATCAGGGGAGCGGTATTGGAAGATCTTTCCATTTTTAAAACGTCTAAGACTATTTACCAGCCGCTATATAAGAACTTGATAAATTTATGTACAATTAATAATGAATACGTTAGTAGTAATTCTATTTCTCAAAAGGATGGCATTGGTGAAATTTATGTATTGCAGAATAATGCTATTAATATAATGTGCGATAATGACAAATATTGTTTGAAACCGAGGGAAGAATATTCTAATTTTATTAATTTGTACAAGAAATTACTATTATATGAACTTGAAAATCTTGAAGTTTTATACAAAAAAATATTAAATTACGAGTTTTCAACTCAAGAATTTGAAAACGAAGTCATAAAATACTCCAATTATTTAACGGGAATTAATGAGGCACTTAAAATTAGTACAAGAAAATTGGGTTTAGATCAATAAGTTATAATTTTAAACATATTAATATATTTAAGAGGTATATGTATGAAAAGAAGGCTTTTCGAAATTTTAAATGTTTGCAATACAGAAGAAGAAGTAAAATCAGAATTTGCAAAATATTTTAAGTTTAAAATAGACACTAAACAACGTTTTGACCACTATTCAGAGCAAGTACTATATGAATTTAAATATACCAAAAATCTTAATAATCCTACGACAAGGGCAAAGGTTATTGCGCAAACACTTTATTATATTCGATTTTTAAAATATGGGAATACAACTAAGCCTGTTCCGCCAATAATATGTGTAGTGGACAAGGATGAAGCTTTTACGTTTCCAACAATGAAATATAAATCTTTTTATTCTGTTAAAAAGAAATATGACTGGGATAGAGCTGCGAGCATTCCATGCCCTAAACTCGTAAATGACATCTTAAGGTTTCAATATACAAAAGAAATTCACACATATAATTTTAAAAATAAAATTGAAGAAGAACGGTTTATAGATAAACTGACTAATTATCAATCTTCTCAAATTTCTTTTTTTGATAATGACCGAAAGGAAATTACAGAAAATAATTTCCTCGAAATATATGAATATTGGTATTCATTATTTGGACGTTATGTTGAAAATGGGCACAAAGCATCTGAATATTTTATTTCAGATATAGAAAAAGGCAAATCTAATATTTTAAATGATAGCGAATTATTTATTAATATGGGTGATGGGAATGGGAATGTCAAAAATGTTCCGATGCTCGACTACCAATATTTCTGGAATACATTTGATAAAATTGATGATACAAAAACTATCTATGCAATACGCCAAAAAATGGACAGAATATCTGAAAATTACCAACGGAGATTCACGGGAGAATTTTATACTCCAATAGATTACGCTAATAAAGCGTTGGAATATATTGAGCGTACGATAGGGTCAAAATGGTATGAAAAAGATAATTGGAGACTTTGGGATATGGCTGCAGGTACGGGAAATTTAGAATTCGCCCTTCCAACCTCTGCATTAAAAAATTGTTATATATCTACGTTATTACTTGATGATGCAAAGTATTGTCAACGCATTTTTCCGACTGCAACATGTTTCCAATACGATTATTTGAATGATGATATTAACTTACTAGAGAAATCAAATCAGATTTCTTATGCTCCAACGCCCAAAATGCCACAAAACCTTCAAAATGATTTAGAGAATCCTGATATAAAGTGGATAATACTTATCAATCCACCTTTTGCAACCAGCAATACAGTTGGCACGGAAACAGGTAAGAAATCAAAAAATAATGTGTCGATGACAAAAATACGTCAAATGATGGATAATAGCAACCTTGGCGAAGCGAGTAGAGAACTTTATGCACAATTTTTATATCGAATCAGCAAAGAATTCAATGATAGAACAGCATATCTTGGGTTGTTTTCAAAACTGAAATACATAAATTCAAATAATGACCAACTATTTAGAGATAAAATTTTCAATTATAGATTTGAACGTGGAATGATGTTTTCTTCAGAGCACTTTCATGGGAGTAAAGGCAAATTTCCCGTTGGGTTTCTGATTTGGAACTTGGGCAAAAGAATAGATTTACAAAACCAGAATATAATGTTGGATGTTTATAATAATTTCTGTGAAAAATATGCAACCAAAATTATCATGACTAGTCACAGAAATTCTTTCTTGAGTAAATGGGCAATCCGTACCGAAGCAAATATAATAATGCCCCCTTTTAAAAGTGCCATTGAAATTGGAGGCGACAACAAGGATATTAGGGATAGAGTTTCTAAAGATTTTATTTGTTCACTTATGTGTAACGGAAATGATTTTCAGCATCTTAATCAAACAGCATTATTATCGGGACCATATGTTAGTGCGGGTGCGTATTCTGTAGTGCCTTGCAATTTTGAGAAATCTATGATTATACATGCTGTCAGGAGGCTACTTAAAGCAGACTGGACAAACGATAGAGATCAATTGAGTCAACCTAATATTGAACCTCTTCCATCTGAGTTTGTTCATGATTGTATAATATGGAGTGTTTTCTCAGATTCGAATAACACTGTTTCTCTAAAAAATGTCGAATATAAAGATAAAAAATATCAAATCCAAAACAACCTTTACCCATTTACTTTGGAGGAAATTAAAGGTTGGAGATGCTCAATGAGCGATATAGCCCTGCAAATAGCGGCGGCAAACGAAAATCGTTTTTTTGCGACATGGTTAACTGGTAAAATTTTGTCTAATGAAAGTAAGACAGTCATTAAGAATGCGAAAAAATTATATATGAAATTTTATGAAAATCTTAATAGGATTCCTTGGATGGATTATAAAATTTCTTTCTGGGATGTTGGATTATGGCAAGTAAAAGCTGCTACAAAAGATAGGGATTTTGCTATAAAGGAAAGAGCGAATTTAAGAGATACACATAAGATTTTGGGCGAAAAAATATTGCCTCAATTATACCAATATGGCTTCATCCCACCGTCGATACAACCTCTATCTACAGAAGAAGCTCTCTAAAGTATTTAGCGCATCCATCGATTGCGTTTTTATAATATTAATAAAAAACTGTTTGCATCTGTTATAGTCGAGCTTTTTGTGATGCTTTAACTAATTCATTCATGCTTAAAATCGAGAAATAGTAATATCAATTTGGCTAAAGTCAAAGGGCTGTAGCCTTGAGGCATATTTTATTGACATATAAATAGGATGCTAATATCGAGATTACCTAAGATGGTTTAAAGGATCATACATATATAGGCAAATGCTATTAAGCAAATTTTAGGGATAGGTCACAATCAAGTTTATAGCCTTGTTAATACAATAGGGTTTCCCAAGATTCAAATTGGACGGAAGTATCTAGTTCCGAAGGATAAATTTGAAAAATGGATATATGCGAACTTAGAAAAGGAAATACTGCTTTAGGCAGTATTTTTATTACACTTTTTATTACACTTTTATTACATTCTTTGAATAAATAACTGTAGAAAACGGGTCAAAACAGGTTAATAAAACAAATAAACTAATATTCTTAAACCCAAATAAGCCTAAAACTTAGTAAATGAAAAACCCTGAAAGTGTTGATTTCTCAACATTTCAGGGTTTTGTTTGTTTTGGAGGCGACACCCAGATTTGAACTGGGGGTAAAGGTTTTGCAGACCTCTGCCTTACCACTTGGCTATGTCGCCATATTGCCGGAAATGAATCCGGCGTTATATGTGGCTAGGGTAGCAGGATTTGAACCTGCGCATGACGGAATCAGAATCCGTTGCCTTACCGCTTGGCGATACCCCAACGATCAGATTAAGAGCAATGGGGTGGATAGAGGGATTCGAACCCTCGTATACAGGAGCCACAACCCTGTGTCTTGACCACTTGACGATACCCACCATGTTAAAAATATCTAATAATAAAAAATTGGCGATCCGGATCGGGCTCGAACCGACGACCTCCAGCGTGACAGGCTGGCATTCTAACCGACTGAACTACCGGACCGCGAAAATGGTGGGCGCTATAGGGCTCGAACCTATGACCCTCTGCTTGTAAGGCAGATGCTCTCCCAGCTGAGCTAAGCGCCCGAAATTAATGGTAGCGGTGAGTGGACTTGAACCACCGACCTTCCGGGTATGAACCGGACGCTCTAGCCAACTAAGCTACACCGCCGCATAAGCGACTTCTTAACATCGCAAAAACAATGTTAACATTTCATACATATGATGTCAAGGGCATATTTAAGATTATAAGGACAATATCCCGTCAGTATAACCCCGAAATTACCATAGACGCAGATATCTCAAATAACAAAAGGCTTGCAATCTTAGACCAAGCCTTTGTCCTACAGGAATTATTCTGTTGATTGGTGAGTTAAATCCGGGGGCAAATGATTTTATTCCCCTGAAGGGTTAGGTGTGTTGTCGGCGCTTTTATCATAATCTGTGAACGTGCCGCTTTGCAGGACTTTTTCATATTCGGCGAAAATGGCTTCTTTGATTTTGTTTCTCGTCTCGGAAGTCAAAGGATGAGCGATATCTCTGAAGTCGCCTTCTCCCATTTTTCTGCTAGGCATAGCAATGAACAGACCATTTTGACCTTCAATGACTTTGATATCATGTACAACAAACTCTTCATCGAAGGTGATCGATACTACCGCCTTCATTTTACCTTCGTCATTCACCTTGCGAACTCTTACATCAGTAATATTCATACACTCTACCATCCTTCCTTTTGCCACAATACACAGTCATATCGTACATAACAATATTTGTATGTATTATACTAAACAGGGATGTGAAATACAAGATTTTTATTCTAAAAAATCTGACAATTCGGAAAGAAATTTAATACCCTATTGGCCTCGTCGATTTCTCCCATATAAACGATCGGTACAAAATCCGAGATTTTCTTTTTTTCCGGCTCCGCATCTGCGATAACGACACCGGTGCCTACAACATCAATATCAAACTCGGAAAGGATATCGGAGATGCCCTTTACTGAACCCCCGCCCCGCATAAAGTCGTCAATAATAATGGCCTTCGAACCCGGAGCCACGGCTCTTTTGGAAATCGACATCTTCTGGACACGGTCATAGGAGCCGGAAAAATAGTTGATCGAAACGGTGGATCCCTCGCTGATCTTGGCTTCGCGGCGGATGACTACGAGAGGGATATTCAGAAGATAAGCAGTCATTACAGCTACCGGGATGCCTTTGGTTTCTATCGTAGCAATGTAATCAGCCCCATAGTTCTGAAATTTTCTTGCAAATACTGTAGCCACTCTTTTTACCAGCTGAGAATCGAACATCAGGTCCGAGCTGTATAGAAAGCCGCCTCCCAATATTCTTCCGGGATCCGATAATTTTTTGCAGAGCTCGTCCTGCAGCTCCGCAATAGCTTCGTTTGAAATATATGGAACAAATTTCACCCCGCCTGATGCGCCGGAGGTCGTCTCGATGATCCCGAGTTCCATCTCTGCGAGCACCTGTCTGGCCGCTGTCAGGTCTTCGCTGATGCTGGATTTGGCTGCTCCAAACAAATCGCAGAAATATTTTAGACTGAAGGTCTTGTTTGGAGAATCCGACAATATTTTAATAAGTATTCCGACGCGCTGGGTCCTTTTCATGGTTTACCTCCGAACGAATTCTGATAATAGTAAGATAATATTCGTTTTTTTAAAAAATGTCAATTCATTGCAACTTCTTTGCGAAATCGAGCGTTTTATGTTATACTCTATGTACGTTTTTATCGGAGGAATAGTAATGATCAATTTAGCCGGACATAATCAAATACATTGTATTGGAATAGGAGGCGTTGGCCTGTCTGCCATAGCGGAGATCCTTTTATCCAGAGGCTACCGGGTAACCGGCTCGGATATGAAGGAATCCGAGACGACAGACAGACTGATCGCAAAGGGCGCAAATATATATTTAGGCCATAGAGAAAGAAATGTAGAGGGAGCAGACCTGGTTATTTATTCAGCCGCAGTCGGCGAAGACAACCCGGAGCTGTCAAGGGCAAGAGAGCTTGGAGTACCCGCAGTGACCCGTGCCGATATCCTGGGTACACTGATGAGGGAATACGAAACAAGCATCGCGATATCCGGTACCCACGGCAAGACTACAACCACCTCTATGGTTTCTTTAATTATGGAAAAAGCGGGCAAGGATCCTACCATCCTGGTGGGAGGGAACCTTTCCGAAATTGGAGGCAATGTCAAGGTCGGAGATAGCGACATCTTTGTGACCGAGGCGTGCGAATACATGGACAGCTTTCTATTTCTGGAGCCTAAAATTGAAATCATTCTCAATATAGATTCTGATCATCTGGATTATTTCAAGGACATCGACCATATAGCCAAATCATTTGAAACCTTTGCCAAGTCGGTGCCGGAGGACGGCTATATCATCGCTTTCGACTCCAATCCTTTCGTGAAAGCGGTAACTCAGGACCGGCCGAATGTTATCACTTTCGGACTCAACGACAACTGCACATATTGGGCCAGAAATATCAGCTTCAATACTCAGGGATTTCCTTCATTTGATCTTTATCATAAAGAGGATTTTCTGCTTGAGATAGAGCTTTCGATCCCGGGAGAACACAACATATTAAACGCCCTTGCGGCCTTCGCCTGTGGCCATACTCTTGGCGTAGAACCGGAAATCATTGCCAGGACCCTCAAGGAATTTGCCGGGACTCAGAGGCGATTTGATGTACAGGGCAGAACCGACGGCGGAGTGACCATTGTTGATGATTATGCTCACCATCCTACAGAAATCAAAGCGACTCTGGCTGCTGCCAAGAATATGCCTTATAAGAGCCTTTGGTGCCTGTTCCAGCCCCATACATACTCCAGAACCCTGGCATTGTTCGACGAATTTACCAAGGCCTTTGATAAGGCTGATTATCTGGTAATGGCTGAAATCTATGGTGCGAGAGAAAAAAACATTTACAAGATCAGTTCTAAATCCATAGTGGATAAAGTAAAAGAGACGGACCCGAAACGGTTTGCTTATTATTTCGAAACCCTCGAAGAGATTGCAGATTTCGTCTATGCCAATGCGGAAGACGGCGATATCGTGATCACGATGGGGGCCGGAGACATATACAAGGTCGGTGAAATGATCCTGGAAAAGGATTTCGAAAAATAGTTTCACGGATGCGGAAAGGGGATATTATGAATTACGAAGAATACAAGACAATGGCGGAAGCCCGTCTGGCTTTAAATATAAGGCTGCTTGAAAGCGGAGTGGAATTCATCGATATCGAAAGAGCCTATATCGACCCGGCAGCACAGATCGGCCGGGGTACGGTTATCGGAGCCTGCGTCACCATCGAAGCAGGCACGGTCATAGGAGAAGACTGTATCATTGGACAAAACACGAGGATCAAAGGCTCCACCATCGGAAGAGCCTCCGAGATACAGAGCTCCGTCATCTTAGACAGCGCGATCGGGGAAGAGACTAAAGTCGGACCCTTTGCATATATAAGACCCGGTAGCAGCATCGGCAGTCACTGCAAAGTCGGAGATTTCGTCGAAGTGAAGAACTCGTCCATGGGGGACGGTTCAAAAGCATCTCATCTGGCCTACATAGGAGATTCCGATGTGGGCAAGGATGTGAATATCGGCTGTGGAGTGGTCTTTGTTAATTATGATGGGAAGCGCAAGCACCGTTCGATCGTTGGAGACGGGGCTTTTATCGGTTGCAACACCAATCTGGTTTCTCCGGTAGTGGTGGAAGAAGGATCATATATTGCAGCCGGAAGTACGGTCACAACGAATGTACCAAAAGGGGCATTATTTGTTTCCAGAACAAAAGGCAGGGTAATTGAAGGCTGGGTAGACCGGAGAGGCCTGCTCAAAAAGGAAAGGTAAGGTGTAGAGAACAAAATGAAACAGGCAGCATTTGCAGATTATAAAGTATTTGCATGTAATTCACACATGGAACTGGCCGAAGAAATCGCCTCAATAATGGGAAAGACCTTAGGCAAGGCTACCGTCACCAAATTTAGCGACGGTGAGATTTCGGTCAACTTATGGGAGACAGTGAGAGGCATAGACAGCTATATTATTCAATCTACCAGCGAACCGGTCAACGATAATCTGATGGAGCTGCTGATCATGATCGATGCGATGAAGAGAGCTTCTGCAGGAAGGATCAACGCGATCATCCCCTATTACGGATATGCACGGCAGGATCGAAAAGCGAAAGCCAGAGATCCGATAACTGCGAAGCTGGTAGCGGACCTGCTGGTTGCTGCCGGCGCCGACAGAGTGCTCACCATGGACCTTCACGCACCGCAGATCCAGGGATATTTCAACATTCCGGTGGATCATCTGCTGGGAGTGCCTATCCTTGTAAAATACTTCAAAGATAAAGGCCTGGACAATATGGTTGTGGTTTCTCCGGACCACGGCTCGGTAACACGCGCAAGAAATATGGCTCAGCCGCTGAACGCACCAATCGCAATCATCGACAAGAGGAGACCTGCACCGAATAAAAGCGAGATCATGAACATTATCGGCGAAATCAACGGGATGAATTGTATTCTGGTGGATGACATGATCGATACCGCCGGAACAATAACCAATGCAGCCAATGCGCTGAAGGAAATGGGCGCAAAATCCGTAATGGCCTGTGCTACTCATCCGGTATTGTCCGGCCCGGCCATCGAGAGGATCCAGTCTTCGGCCATCGAAGAACTGGTGCTTCTGAATACGATCCCGATCCCGATGGAAAAGCGGATCCCGATCATGAAGATACTGTCGGTAGCTCCGCTTTTCGCAGAGGCGATGATCAGGGTATTTACGAATGATTCGATAAGCAGGCTGTTTGATTAAGCTGTCTGAGAGGACATAATGTATGTGATAGTCGGCCTGGGAAATCCAGGCAAAAAATATCAGAACACCAGACACAATATGGGGTTCATTACGGTGGATCATCTGGCCGCCAAGCATAATATAAAAGTGAATAAAATAGCATTCAAAGCTCTGGTCGGGGACGGCAACATCGCCAATCAGAGAGTTCTTTTGGTTAAACCGCAAACCTATATGAATCTTTCCGGACAATCTGTCCGTGAAATCCTTTCCTATTATAAAGTCGATATAGAAAATCTGATCGTTATTTACGATGATATCGATATTGAAACGGGCAAGCTACGGATTCGTAAGAAGGGTTCCGCTGGTTCCCACAATGGCATGAAATCCGTGATCTATGATATCAGATCGGAGGATTTTCCGCGAGTGAGGATCGGAATCGGAGGAGAAAGGAAGATGACGCTTCGGGATTTTGTAACCGGAGGGTTCAGCAAAGAGGAAAAGCCGCTGCTGGAAGACGCTGTGGAGCGGGCAGCCAGAGCTGTTGAAATCATTTTGGCCGAGGGTATTGATACAGCCATGAACAGGTATAATGGGTAAGGGAATCATTAATGTTTCGGGCATTGCGGAGAGCCGGACAGCTCCGGTCGCCGCTCATATTGCGAATAAAAAACAAGGACAGAGCCTGATCATTGTCTCCACCCCTGTCAGGGCGGGCAGGCTGGCAACTGACCTGTCTTTTTTTGTGGAAAAACCGATTTATGTCATGCCGCCCGACGACAATGCATTTCTTCGATACGAAGCGAAAAACAGAGATGAATTGTTCAGCAGGATGGCTGTGCTGAAAGCCATGAACAACTGCGAGGACTGTATTGTCATAGCCCCGATTTCCGCATGTTTGAAAAAGCTCCCTCCAAAGGAACTGTTTGGGAAACAGAGAATGGCGCTGCAAAGAGGCAAGGAGTATCAAAGGGACGACATCTTGCAAAAGCTCGCTTCCATGGGTTACGAGAGAGTGCCTTTGATTTTCGGCCAGGGTCAGTTCAGCCCCAGAGGGTCGATTCTGGACATCTTCACTCCCGATTCAGAGGAACCTTGCCGGATCGAATTTTTCGACACCGAGGTGGAATCCATCCGCAGCTTCGATATGGATTCACAGCGTTCCAAAGGCGATCTGAAGAGCATCGAAATTTACCCTGCAGCCCAACTCCCGGAAGATCCGGAACTGTTTCAGAAAGCTGCTGAAAAAATTGAAAAGGAATACGATAGACATATCGATTCGATCATAAGAAGGGCTGAAGCGCACGGCGAGGGTCAGAGGGCCGGCAGCAAGCTGCTGGAGGAAGAGCTCAGAAGGCGCAAAGCACAGTTGATCGAAACGGTTTTGCAAGGCACCAATATTCAGATACTGGAAAACTATATTGAATATTTTTGCGATCAGACGGAACGGCTATGGGATTATCTGTGCAAAGACGCTTCGGTCATGGTAGACGATCCCGACAGAATATATGATACGGCGGAGTTTATTCATAAGGAAGGCCTGGCTGAATTTGAAACGCTGCTCGAGATCGGTCGCGCGATACCCATCGACAAAAGACAGATCAAAGACAAGGCGGATTTGATCGAGTTGTTTGGCCTGGCCAGCCGAGGGACTCTTGACAAACAGGTTTATGTTTTTACTCCTTTCCAAAAACCTGTCAAGGGAATCGAATCATTTGCAGAAGAACACCATTTAAACACCCGGCAAGGCCCGATATATAACGGCAGTCTCGACATGTTCCTTGCTGATTTAAAGAACTATATCAAAAAGGACTATCATATCACCATTGCCTGTTCTACAGAAGACAGAATAAAAAATCTGAAGGAGTTCCTCGGCAGAGAGGAGCTGAGCGGCAAGGTCGATCTGAAAATCGGGAATTTGACCTCCGGCCTGGAGTTTGTGCAAGAAAAATGCATCGTGATCTGGGATGGGGACATTTTTACTAACAGTAAAGCAGCAAAAGGGAAAAGGCCGAAGCGCAGGGAGGGACAGGCCATCAGGGCCTTCACTGAACTCAGGAAAGGTGATTATGTGGTTCATGAAAACCACGGGATCGGGAAATTCCTGGGCATTGAGCAGCTCGTTGTGGAAGGCACCAAGAAAGACTATCTTAAAATAAAGTATGGCGGAGAGGATCTGCTCTACGTTCCGGTAGAGCAGATGGACCTAATCCAAAAATATGTAGGGGCGGAAGGGCTCGTTCCTAAAATCAACCGCCTGTCCGGAGTGGAATGGAAGAACACGAAAGCCAGGGCTAAAGCCGCCATCGAAGACATGGCAAAAGAACTTCTGGAGCTTAATGCAGCCAGGGCTTCGGAGCCGGGGCACGCATTCGGACCGGATACCCCTTGGCAGCGAGAATTCGAAGACTTGTTTCCATATAGCGAGACAGAAGATCAGCTTCGATGTATTGAAGAGATCAAGACGGATATGGAAAAGCCGGAAGCCATGGACAGACTGCTCTGCGGCGATGTCGGATTCGGGAAAACAGAAGTGGCGGCCCGCGCGGTCTTCAAATGCGTTGCAGATGGCAAGCAGGCTGCCATCCTGGTACCGACAACGATTCTGGCAAACCAGCATTATCATACCTTGAAACGCCGGTTCGAAAAATTCCCTTTTACTTTGGAAATGATGTCCCGATTCAAAACATCTTCGCAGCAGAGCGACATAGCCGGCAAGCTCTCAAAGGGAACTGTGGATATCGTCATCGGAACACACAGACTGCTGTCCAAGGACATCAAATTCAAGGATCTCGGTCTTTTGGTGATAGACGAAGAACAACGATTCGGGGTGAAGCATAAGGAAGCCATCAAGCAGCTCCGAAAAAATGTCGATGTGCTGACCCTGTCCGCAACGCCGATACCAAGAACGCTTCATATGTCTCTGGTAGGGATCAAAAATATGAGCCTCATCGAAGAGCCGCCAGAGGAAAGGTATCCTGTTCAAACCTACGTCATGGAGCAGGACGACCTGATGATCAGGGAAGTAATCGAAAGAGAGATCGCCCGAGGCGGACAGGTGTATGTGGTCTTCAATCGTGTCAGGGGCATCCAAAAAATCGCTTCCAGAATTTCCAGGCTGGTGCCTGACGCCAGAGTGGCGGTTGGTCATGGCCAGATGAATGAACGGGAATTGGAAGATGTTATGATGTCTTTTGTAGACGGAGAAAAGGATGTACTAGTATCTACCACCATCATCGAGGCCGGATTGGACATCCCCAACGTGAATACGATCATCGTTCTGGAAGCTGACCATTTCGGGTTAAGCCAGCTTTATCAGCTTCGCGGAAGGGTGGGAAGATCCAATCGTATGGCTTATGCCTATCTCATGCACCAGCGGGGTAAAGTCCTGTCTGAGGTGGCAGAAAAAAGGCTTAGGGCTATCAAGGAATTTACAGAGTTCGGCGCAGGCTTCAAGGTGGCTATGAGAGATTTGGAAATCCGGGGCGCCGGGAATATTCTGGGGACGGAGCAATCCGGCCATATGATGACCATCGGGTATGAACTGTATTGCAAACTTGTGGACGAAGCAGTGAGAACGCTGACGGGAGAAGCTATGACCACTGACCGCGAAGAGGCTTCAGTGGAACTGAAGGTGACCGCGTACGTACCGGACTTTTATATCCAGGACGAGGCTCTGAAGCTTCAAATGTACAAGAGGATCGCAGAAATAGAAGATGCGGAAGACTTGGAGGATGTGAAGGAAGAGCTGTCGGATCGGTTCGGGGATGTCCCGCCGGAGACGTTATCTCTGCTTAAAGTATCGAGAATACGATCGATGGCGGAAAAACTGTGCATTACGAGAATATTCGAAGACCGCGGCAAAATCGTATTCCACATTGCGAAAATCAACCCGATCACGCCGAAGAATTACGCAGCGCTCTATGCTAAGTTTGAAAAGCGCGTTTCGATCGGAGGAGGCGTGAAGCCAATGATCACTTTTGCGGCAGACTCAGTTAAGAAACTGGATGAGGTCATCGCCGTATTGGAATTGCTGATGTAGATGTGTTATAATAACAAGCCCTTTCGAAAATGAATAGAAAACACAAAAAATGTTCGATCGACGCGAAACCAATACTAGTATTGGTTTTATACGAATATGAGTATGAGTATATGTATAAGGATCCGGATGATGGATCAAAATGAAGGAGACTAGTAGCATGCTATTTAAAAATATTACTATTTTAAATGAGGATCTGAATGCCAGGCAGAACATGTTTGTGGGAACTGCCGGGGATCACATAGACTACATCGGGGAAGCTATGCCTATGGAACCCTCTATATATGGAGAAATTTATGAAGGAAAAGGCAAGCTGCTGATGGCCGGTTTCGTGAATAGCCATGCTCATTCGCCGATGACGCTTATGCGGGGGTATGGTGAAAATCTGGCGCTGCAGGACTGGCTGGGCAGCAAGATATTCCCTTTTGAAGCCAAGCTCAGAGACGAGGATGTCTATAATGGGACATTGCTGGCCATGGCCGAGTCCCTCCGGTTTGGCATTGTATCCACAACGGATATGTATTATTTCTCGGAGGCTATGATCCGGGCCATCATTGAGAGCGGAACAAAGAACAATCTCTCCAGAAGCATCACCAATTTCACAGGTGCCGATCTTTGGAGCATGGAAGGGGCTTTGGAGATGAAAACCCTTTTCGAAAAGTATCATGGAGCTGAGCAGGGCCGGATCAGAGTCGATATGAGCCTTCATGCAGAATACACCTCCGATCCGGGAACGGCCAAAGCCCTCGCAGATTATACCAGGTCCATCGGCGCCAACATGCATGTGCATGTGTCCGAAACAAGGTTTGAGCACGAAGCATGCAAAGACAAATACGGCCTCACACCGACCCGATACTTTGCAGAGCAGGGGATTTTTGATACAAGAACCACTGCTGCGCACTGCGTTTGGATCGAAGGCGAAGATTTCGATATATTAAAGGAAAAGGGAGTAACGGTTGCATGTAACCCGATAAGCAACCTCAAACTTGCCAGCGGCGTATGCAACGTGCCGGAACTCTTGAAGCGGGACGTCAATGTCGCTATCGGAACCGACAGCGTTGCCAGCAACAACAGTTTAAACTTTATCGAGGAGATCAAGACCTTTGCTCTGGTTTCAAAAATGTATTATGGGGATCCAACAGCTGTAACACCTTTGGAAGCTTTGCGGGCAGCCACCTTGGGCGGTGCCATTGGTCAGGGGAGAAATGATTGCGGGAAATTGGCGGTAGGATACAAAGCGGATTTGATCGTGCTGGACATCGATCAGCCTCATATGAACCCGGTCCATAATATCCTCAACAATATTGTATATTCCGCCTCCGGAAGCGATGTGGTGCTCACGATGGTGGATGGGAGAGTTCTTTATAAAGACGGCGGTTACGCCACCATCGATATTGAAAGAGCGATTTTTGAGGTGGAAAAATCCACCAATAGGATATTGAGCGAACTTTAGGAAAGACTATAATCTGAATCGGACGGAGATACTGATGACTAAGAAGTCCTTCATGCAGGGTGCGGTGGTCCTGGCTGCAGCCGGGATCATCATTAAAGTTTTAGGCGCTTTTTTTCGAATACCATTAGCGAATATGATCGGAACTCAGGGTATGGCTTATTATCAGGCGGCATATCCTGTTTATGTATTCTTTATGATGCTGGCCACGGCCGGGATCCCCGTTGCCATCTCACGGATGGTTTCGGAGAGGATCGCTTCGGGCCATCATTATGCTGCCCATAAAGTGTTCAGAACGTCGCTATATTTGCTGCTGAGCATCGGTCTGGCGTCGTTTTCACTATGCTTTTTCGGAGCCGGCAAAATCGTTGAAATCATCAATATGGAAGGGGCGCTATATACGATGCGGGCAATCGCTCCCGCCCTTCTGTTTGTTTCGGTCATGGCTGCATACCGGGGTTATTTTCAGGGGATGCAGAATATGAAGCCGACTGCCACCTCCCAGATCGTTGAGCAGCTTTTCAGAGTTGGGCTGGGATTGTCTCTGGCTTACGTGTTGATGAAAGCCGGGACCATGGAGGCATCAGCCGGGGCGGCATCCGGCGCTACTGCGGGCGGTATCGCCGGGTTGATCACTGTCGCCATTATCTATTTAAAAAGAAAAGAAAGCTTCAGGGAAGACATTGAAAAAACCGAAGAACTTGGCAGCGAATCCGGAAGAGTGATCCTGGCGAAAATATTGGTGATCGCTGTTCCTATTACTATTGGAGCAGCCATCATGCCCATCATGAATTTTATCGATGTAGCGATTATCATGCGAAGGTTGGCTTCTGCAGGATGGACTGCAGCGCAATCAGAAGATTTGTATGGCCAATTGTCAGGATTTGCAGGACCCTTGATCAACTTTCCTCAAGTATTGACCCAGGCGGTTTCGATGAGCCTGGTACCCACCGTGGCCATGGCGTGGAAACAAAAGGATATGACATTTCTCAGAGACAATGTTGAGCTTGGGCTCAGGACTGCTATGATCGCAGGATTCCCCTGTGCATTTGGATTGATGGTACTGGCAGAGCAGATCATGCTGCTGCTCTATCCGTTCCAGCGGGAAAGCGCGCTGGCAGCCGCGCCTTGCCTTGTCATAATGGCTTTCGGCGTGATATTCCTCTCGACGATACAAACGCTGACAGGTGTTTTGCAGGGGATAGGAAAGCAATTGATCCCTGTATGCAACCTTGCGATTGGGGCCGGAGTGAAAATAGCCGTGACCTGGTGGCTGGCGGGAATTTACTCGATCAATGTCAAAGGTGCTGCAGTAGGAACGGTGTGCGCGTATATCGTGGCTTCCGTATTAAATCTCATCGCGGTACGGAAATATACCGGCGCGCAATTTGATATCAAGCTGACATATATTAAGCCTTGCCTGGCGGCGCTGGCTATGGCTGCTGCTGCTTTGGCCTGCTACAAAGGATGCTATGCAATGCTCTCCAGCAATGCCATCGCGACGGTCCTGGCAGTTTTGACTGCTGCATTGACCTATAGCGTATTACTTTTCGTCACGGAGTCCATCAGCAGGGAAGAAATATTGAAATTGCCAAAAGGAACGAAACTGGTAAAGATCGTTGACCGTTTTATCAAATAATTCACAATTCATGACAGAAGGGGATTTGCATGACCGAAAAAAACCATCCATTATGTGTTCCTGAGTACGAAAATCTTATTACAGAAGCCCGGCGTCCGGAAGAGGCATTCGCAAGGCTGATCGAAATCCTGAAGGTGCTCAGAAGGGAGTGCCCCTGGGATCGGGAACAGACTCATGAGAGTCTGAGGGTCTGCATGCTGGAAGAAGCTTATGAAGTGGTCGAAGCGATCAATACTGGGAATTTTGAAAACCTGGAAGAAGAATTGGGCGATGTATTCCTTCAGGTGCTTTTTCATTCGTCTCTGGCAGAAGAGAAAAAAAGGTTTGACCTGACCGATGTCATCAATAAAGAATGTGATAAGATGATCCGCAGGCATCCCCATGTTTTTTTGAGGGAAGAAGCTAATTCTATTGACAAAGCCCTTGAAAAATGGGAGAATGTCAAAAGAAGAGAGCATGGAGAGGCCTCGCATACGGCAAGGCTTTCGGCAGTACCCAAGGCCCTGCCGGCGTTAACTCGCAGTTTTAAAATACAGGCAAGGGCTGCTGAGGTTGGGTTTGACTGGGATGATGTCGCGTGTGCTTTTCAAAAGATTGATGAAGAAGTGTCGGAACTGAAAGAAGCAGCAGAGTCGAAACAAAAGGAAAAGATCGTGGAGGAACTGGGGGATTTGATCTTCTCCGCAGTAAATGCCGCGAGATTTCTGGGTGTTGATCCCGAAGAAGCTCTGAATCTGACCTCGGAGAAGTTTATTAAAAGGTTTTCCGAGATCGAAAAAGCAGCATTAGCTTCCGGCAAAAGGCTTGAAGAAATGTCTTTGGAAGAAATGGACGTTCTTTGGGAATATGCGAAAACCCTGAAGAACGATTAAAAATCCAATGAACTATCATCAAATTATTAAGGAGGAATTGTACATGAACAAGGCAGAATTAGTAGCTGCAGTTGCAGAAAAAGCAAACATGACCAAGAAGGATGCAGAGGTTGCAGTGAATGCGTTTATTGATGTAGTAGAGGCCGCTCTCGTAAGACAGGAAAAGGTGCAGCTGATTGGTTTCGGAACTTTTGAAACTCGTGGCAGAAAAGAAAGACAGGGCAGAAATCCTAGGAAGCCTGGCGAAGTGATCAAGATCGAAGCTTCAAATGCTCCGGTATTCAAGGCTGGAAAAGCTCTCAAGGACGCTGTAAATAAATAGGAATTATAATACGAAAGTTGAGGAGGGCGGCGTAAGTTTGCCCTCTTTTTATTGTTTCCGACGAAGAGATGAAGAGATGAGAATAGATAAATATTTAAAAAACTCTAGATTGATCAAGCGAAGAAGCGTTGCGAAGGAAGCCTGCGATACGCTGCGGGTCTCTCTGAACGGACGCCCTGCCAAAGCTGGCAGCGAAGTTAAAATAGGGGATGTCATAACGATCCAGTTTGGCAGCAGCAGACTGACAGCAAAGGTAACTGCGCTTACGGAATCCGTGAAAAAGGAAGATGCCGCCGGCATGTACGAAATCATTGATGAAAAAGATTTATTATAATTATGTAGCCTTAAATACGTTTTCATATGCCGCGATAGGTGTATTGCTTCCGCTGATGGGGCAGTACCTGATTGGATTGGGCTTCACCGGCGCACAGATAGGGACCATTACCTCCGCTGGAACGGCTATGGCTATATTTTCCACAACGTTTTGGGGTGAAAAATATAATAACATGAAAAACAAGAAGCTGATGGTGATGTGCCTATGCTTCGCCGCAGCCGCAATTGGCGGCTGTTTGTTGTGGATCATCGGGTATTGGGTCTTTTTATGGGGCTTTATTATATTATACTTTTTCCAGGCGCCCATCATGGGATTATCTGATGCCATGACCATCGAAGCAGACCAGCCCTTCAGCGCAGTCCGTAAGTGGGGATGCATTGGATTTGCCTTGGCAGTATTTGTTGCCGGCAGAATAGCAGAGGTTTTCGGTCTTCAAATCATTTTTACCGGATACGCAATATGTTTTGTGATCGCGGGGCTTTTCATACTTGCGATCGTCAGGTCCGAATCAAGAGGTCGACAGCAGCCGGCGGTATGGAGAACCGAAACTACAGTATCGGAACAGGAACAAGCCGAAGCCATGCTCGAAGAAGCGAAGGATCATGAAGATAAGCTTCATAGGAAGATCAGATACCGAGATGTTGTGAAAAACAGAAAGCTACTGGGCATCATTGCCGCATCCTTTTTTCTACTTGGGACCAACGTCGCTAATAACACCTATTTCAGTTTTTTGTATATTGAGTGCGGCGGTACGATTGCAGGAATCGGCACAGCTTTCCTATTGATGGTGGGCAGCGAGACCGTATTCATGGCGCTATCCGCCAGGATCTCAACGAAGTTCACGATAGAAAAAACGCTTTTAGCCAGCATGTGTATTTCTGTTCTAAGGTTTGCATGGTACAGCTTCGGCCCGCCATCGTATTTGATAATTGCCTTGTTTTTTCTTCAGGGCATGGTCAATGGAATCATCCTGGTTGAATTTATCAGATATATCAATAAGACAGTGAGCAGGAACCATCTCGGTATGTCCATCTCTCTTTATTATGCGGCATCAAGCTTCTCTACCATACTTTGTCAATTGGCGGGCGGCATTGTCCTCGACGTAGCGGGCGGCACCGGTGTATACCTGTTTTTCGCTATCTACAATGTGATCGGGGTCGTTCTTTATGCCGTTTTCGGGCTGCACAAAGGCGTTGAAGGACCCAGTGAAAAAAACATTTAAAAACTTCAAAATTGGTGTTGACAAAGAGGTTGCCTGATAGTAATATATATCTTGCCGTCACGGAGAACCGGAGCGGCGGAGGGCTTGAAAAAGTCTTCCAGAACCTTGAAAACTTCATAGTGTAGAAATTTAGTCAAGGAGACCTTAGCAGGTTTCCAAAGAAAAGACTAAAGTACAATCAATCGCAAGATTGGTAAGATTTTGTCACGAGAGATCGTGACAGGGTCACACGTACAATTTCTTTAAAAAAACAATAATTCTTAGCGATAAGAAAAAAAGCGAAGCGCAAAAGCGGTTCACATGAGTTAAGAAACTCAAACTTGATTTAGGGGATCGGAAACGATCTTTTAGATACCATTTATTAAGAGTTTGATCCTGGCTCAGGATGAACGCTGGCGGCGTGCCTAACACATGCAAGTCGAGCGAGAAGCTCGCAAGCTGATCTTCGGAAAGGCGAACGAGCGGAAAGCGGCGGACGGGTGAGTAACGCGTAGGCAACCTGCCCCATACAGAGGGATACCTTCGGGAAACCGGGATTAAAACCTCATAATGCCATCGGACCACCTGGTCGGATGGCCAAAGATTCATCGGTATGGGATGGGCCTGCGTCTGATTAGCTAGTTGGTGAGGTAACGGCTCACCAAGGCGACGATCAGTAGCAGAACTGAGAGGTTCATCTGCCACATTGGAACTGAGACACGGTCCAAACTCCTACGGGAGGCAGCAGTGAGGAATATTGCACAATGGGCGAAAGCCTGATGCAGCAACGCCGCGTGAGTGATGAAGGCCTTTGGGTCGTAAAACTCTGTCCTTGGGGAAGAAAAAAATGACGGTACCCTTGGAGGAAGCCCCGGCTAACTACGTGCCAGCAGCCGCGGTAATACGTAGGGGGCAAGCGTTATCCGGAATTATTGGGCGTAAAGAGTGCGTAGGTGGTTTTGTAAGCGTAGGGTGAAAGGCAGTAGCTCAACTATTGTTAGCCCTGCGAACTGTGAGACTTGAGTGCAGGAGAGGAAAGTGGAATTCCTAGTGTAGCGGTGAAATGCGTAGATATTAGGAGGAACACCAGTGGCGAAGGCGACTTTCTGGACTGTAACTGACACTGAGGCACGAAAGCGTGGGTAGCAAACAGGATTAGATACCCTGGTAGTCCACGCCGTAAACGATGAGTACTAGGTGTCGGGGTTTAAAGACTTCGGTGCCGCAGTTAACGCATTAAGTACTCCGCCTGGGGAGTACGCACGCAAGTGTGAAACTCAAAGGAATTGACGGGGACCCGCACAAGCAGCGGAGCATGTGGTTTAATTCGAAGCAACGCGAAGAACCTTACCAGAACTTGACATCCCTCTGACCGGTCCTTAATCGGACCTTCTCTTCGGAGCAGAGGAGACAGGTGGTGCATGGTTGTCGTCAGCTCGTGTCGTGAGATGTTGGGTTAAGTCCCGCAACGAGCGCAACCCTTGTCATTAGTTGCCATCATTCAGTTGGGCACTCTAATGAGACTGCCGGGGATAACTCGGAGGAAGGTGGGGATGACGTCAAATCATCATGCCCCTTATGTTCTGGGCTACACACGTGCTACAATGGTCGGTACAAAGAGACGCAAGACGGTGACGTGGAGCCAATCTCAAAAGCCGATCCCAGTTCGGATTGTAGGCTGCAACTCGCCTACATGAAGTCGGAGTTGCTAGTAATCGCAGATCAGAATGCTGCGGTGAATGCGTTCCCGGGTCTTGTACACACCGCCCGTCACACCATGGAAGTTGGGGGCGCCCGAAGTTGGTCGAATAATAGATTACCTAAGGCGAAACTAATAACTAGGGTGAAGTCGTAACAAGGTAGCCGTATCGGAAGGTGCGGCTGGATCACCTCCTTTCTAAGGAGACTTAAGTTTCTGCACTATGAGTTTTTTATGGGGAATTAGCTCAGCTGGGAGAGCACCTGCCTTGCACGCAGGGGGTCAAGGGTTCGAACCCCTTATTCTCCACCAATGCGCTAATTCAAGCGCAACTGCACCTTGAAAACTGAATAATGAAATGTGTAAAAACAAATAACAACGAAATCGAGGTTGTGTTGCCATAGCCATGGCAGCGCAGCAATATTTAAAACTAAGCAGTTTTTCTGAAAAGAGAGCTAAAAGGGTATTAAATACGATTTCAACCGAGAAACCAGAAAACAATTTACGAGAGTTAATTAACAATTAGTAAATTTTTTTAAGTCCTACTCAAACGCTGAGTAGGCAAATCACTTTTGGTCAAGTGAATAAGAGCATAAGGCGGATGCCTTGGCACTAGGAGCCGAAGAAGGACGTGACAAGCTGCGATAAGCTGCGGGCAGGAGCAAATATCCGTTGATCCGCAGATTTCCGAATGAGGAAACTCACCTACGGTAATGCGTAGGTATCCCGTGGTGAATACATAGCCACGGAGAAGGTAACCCGGGGAACTGAAACATCTAAGTACCCGGAGGAAGAGAAAGAAACATCGATTCCCTAAGTAGCGGCGAGCGAAAGGGGAAGAGGCCAAACCACAGTTTACTGTGGGGTTGTGGACCATTCACAAGTTGAGGTGTTGATAGTCGAACCTGTCTGGAAAGTCAGACCATAGAGGGTAAAAGTCCTGTAGACGAAATCAACTAATCATAGAATGGCACCAGAGTACCACCGGACACGTGTAACCCGGTGGGAAGCCGGGGGGCCCACCCCCCAAGCCTAAATACTACCTAGTGACCGATAGCGTATAGTACCGTGAGGGAAAGGTGAAAAGAACCCCGGGAGGGGAGTGAAATAGAACCTGAAACCTTATGCTTACAAGCAAAGGGAGCGCAAGTGACCTTGTACTTTTTGTAGAACGGGCCAACGAGTTATGGTGTGCAGCGAGGTTAAGAAGCTGGAGCTTCGGAGCCGTAGGGAAACCGAGTCTGAACAGGGCGAATTAGTTGCATGCTGTAGACCCGAAACCGGGTGACCTATCCATGTGCAGGTTGAAGTATCCGTAAAAGGATATGGAGGACCGAACTCATGTCTGTTGAAAAAGGCTGGGATGACGTGTGGATAGCGGTGAAATTCCAATCGAACTCGGATATAGCTGGTTCTCCTCGAAATAGCTTTAGGGCTAGCCTCGAGATGTAGATACGCGGGGGTAGAGCACTGAATGTTCTAGGGGCCTTCACCGGTTACCGAAAACTATCAAACTCCGAATACCGCCGTATCATGCTCGGGAGTCAGACTGCGAGAGATAAGTTCCGTGGTCAAAAGGGCAACAGCCCAGACCCACAGCTAAGGTCCCAAAATGTAAGTTAAGTGGAAAAGGATGTGAAGCTGCATAGACAACTAGGATGTTGGCTTAGAAGCAGCCACTCATTTAAAGAGTGCGTAATAGCTCACTAGTCGAGTGACTTCGCGCCGAAGATAAACGGGGCTTAAACTTACTACCGAAGCTTGGGAATATCTAACGATATTGGTAGAGGAGCATCGTATGCGGGCAGAAGGTGAACTGTAAGGTAAGCTGGACTGCATACGAGAGAGAATGTTGGCATGAGTAGCGTAAGCAGGGTGAGAATCCCTGCCGCCGAAAATCTAAGGTTTCCTGAGGAAGGTTCGTCCGCTCAGGGTTAGTCGGGGCCTAAGCCGAGGGCGAAAGCCGTAGGCGATGGACAACTGGTTGAGATTCCAGTACCACCGAAAGTCGTTTGATCGATGTGGGGACACAGGAGGATAAGCTGAGCGCACCGTTGGTCGTGTGCGTCCAAGCGTCAAGGGAGTCATGGCAGGCAAATCCGCCGTGGCAATTCTGAGGCGTGATGGGGAGGGAAATTAAAGTACCGAAGCAGCTGATTTCACACTGTCAAGAAAAGCCGCTAGAGAGACTGTAGGTGCCCGTACCGCAAACCGACACAGGTAGATGAGGAGAGAATCCTAAGGCGATCGAGAGAACTATTGTTAAGGAACTCGGCAAAATTACCCCGTAACTTCGGGAGAAGGGGTGCCAGCGAAAGCTGGCCGCAGTGAAAAGGCCCAGGCGACTGTTTACCAAAAACACAGGTCTCTGCTAAAGCGAAAGCTGATGTATAGGGGCTGACGCCTGCCCGGTGCTGGAAGGTTAAGGGGATGTGTTAGAGCAATCGAAGCATTGAACTTAAGCCCCAGTAAACGGCGGCCGTAACTATAACGGTCCTAAGGTAGCGAAATTCCTTGTCAGGTAAGTTCTGACCCGCACGAAAGGCGTAACGATCTGGGCACTGTCTCAACAATAGACTCGGTGAAATTGTAGTACCGGTAAAGATGCCGGTTACCCGCAGCAGGACGGAAAGACCCCGTGGAGCTTTACTGCAGCTTGATATTGAATTTCGGCATTGCATGTACAGGATAGGTGGGAGACAGAGAAGCCAGGACGCCAGTTTTGGTGGAGTCACCGTTGGGATACCACTCTTGTAATGTTGAAGTTCTAACTTTGTACCGTGATCCGGTACAAGGACAGTGTCTGGTGGGCAGTTTGACTGGGGCGGTCGCCTCCTAAAGAGTAACGGAGGCGCCCAAAGGTTCCCTCAGCGCGGTCGGAAATCGCGCGAAGAGTGTAAAGGCAGAAGGGAGCTTGACTGCGAGACTTACAAGTCGAGCAGGGACGAAAGTCGGGCTTAGTGATCCGGTGGTTCCGAGTGGAAGGGCCATCGCTCAACGGATAAAAGCTACCCCGGGGATAACAGGCTGATACCGCCCAAGAGTCCACATCGACGGCGGTGTTTGGCACCTCGATGTCGGCTCGTCTCATCCTGGGGCTGAAGTAGGTCCCAAGGGTTGGGCTGTTCGCCCATTAAAGAGGTACGCGAGCTGGGTTCAGAACGTCGTGAGACAGTTCGGTCCCTATCCGCTGTGGGCGTTGGAAATTTGAGTGGAGCTGTCCTTAGTACGAGAGGACCGGGATGGACATACCTCTGGTGCACCAGTTGTTCTGCCAAGGGCATAGCTGGGTAGCCAAGTATGGACGGGATAAGCGCTGAAAGCATCTAAGTGCGAAGCCCCCCACAAGAATAGATTTCCCCCCTTAATTGGGTAAGACCCGTGGAAGACTACCACGTTGATAGGTCGGAGGTGTAAGTGCAGCAATGTATTTAGCTGACCGATACTAATAGGTCGAGCACTTGACCAATGGTTTCAAAAGTACTTCTTTGTCACATTCATTATTCAGTTTTGAGGGTGCAAGATCCTCAACGCGTCGTAAGATTCTACAAGCTGAAGCTTGTGAATCTCTGACGTAGCACATTCTTAGCATTCGCCTTCGTCGAACGCTGGACAAGTGCACAATCCGGTGACTATAGCAAAGGGGTCACACCTGTTCCCATCCCGAACACAGAAGTTAAGCCCTTTAGCGCTGATGATACTTGGCGGGCAGCTGCCTGGGAAAGTAGGTCGTCGCCGGTT
>Ga0302242_1000546_pt1 | contig 36403 bp, 24 predicted proteins | sample AAG_UR_Lys_MG_FD_193510 | JGI IMG/M metagenome (GOLD analysis project Ga0302242, IMG submission 193510) | Enriched activated sludge microbial communities from anaerobic digester in WTTP, New Holstein, Wisconsin, United States - AAG_UR_Lys | ecosystem: Engineered > Bioreactor > Anaerobic >...
ATGTGGAAGCACTCTTGCCCTTGAGGATCTCTCTTGCCGCCAGGAACTCGATGCTGTTCTTTGCCCAGTGGGAAGAAATATCGCTGAAGGTCACATTGTTGTATCCCACTCCGTAAAGACTCAGATGCGTCGTGCCCATTTTTACAGCGGATTGCTTGCCGTCAAACAATGAAAGCTTCACCGGCTTTCCGGCATCCTTTCCGTCGAGATAGAACATCAGGATCATATTGTTGTTTTCTCCCGATGCTGCCGTATAAGGAACATCCGAACGTATTCTGCTTCCTCCAAAGGTGCTCATTTTCTTTCCATCCACAGTCACGGTGATGTCCAGAACCGGTCTGTCCCCAATGGCTTTTCTCGTTGCTTCATCCAAATCCGCAGGCTCCGTCTTTGTGATGGAAATGGTGACGTCGCTTCCGCTTGCGCCGGAAAGGGCTGCCATCACATCCGGGTCAATGACGATATCTCCCAGGTCGGTCTTGATGGTGGTGGATACATTTTTCTCCCCGGCCACGGCATCTACCGAAGCCTTGGGAAGTTTGACCTCTGCTGTCTTTACCGACTCTTTGTCTTTAGACTTGGCGTCGATCTCCAGCATGCCCTTTGCTTTGCTGCCGTCTGTAGGTGCTCCGGCTTTGATGCTTTCCAGGGCTTTTTTGGTGTTGGCGGAGTCCAGGGTGGCAGAAGCCGTGCCATTGCTCACCGTAGTGGTTGTGGTCACTGCAGCCTTCACAGTTTCGGTAACTCCCGTTTCCTGTTCCTTCTCTTCCACCGGAGTTTCTTTCACCCCGGCTCCCGGTGTTCCTCCTCCCGGGGTTACTTTTGTCACATTCACAGTGATGGTTTCAATTCCGTTGATCCAATGCTGTTTGTTAATGCTTTCTTTCGTTTCCTGGGGAACCACCAGCTGAATATTCCCGTTGGACTTGACTTCAAGGATCATGTACAGGTTGTTCAGGTAGGTTTTGTCTACCCCCAACTCGCCTGTTCCCAGATTGAACTCCCGGACAAAATCGTCTGCTTTTAGGGTGATACTGACAGCCCTGTCCGCAAGACCAGAAGCCTCCAGCAATTCAGAAAGCTTAATACCGGTATGGCTTTCGCCGCCCTTTGTTCCATAATTATTGAGCCAGGAATAGTATCCGGTGAATTTTCCTGACCAGTTCAAAAGCTGTGTCAGCGTATATCCTTTTTCTGACTTCACGCCATCGCCATCTATGACAAGGGCATATTCGACAGGTACTTGCTCTCCTGTTGAGGTTCCCTGGGTATAGGCTACCACGGTTCCCGACTGGCGGAGCCAGACGGCCGCATTCACATTGTCCACAAGGATAGATCCTGCGTTCTGCAAAGCCGGCAGTGAATCAGAGCTGTCTTTCTCCATTTCGTAGCTGATGGCCGTCATGGTAGTGCTTCCGGCAGGGATAAAGCCAAGGGCTTTTCCACCCATTCCCGGCAAATAAATCCTGACGGGAGTATCAAAGGTCAAAGATTCTGTCTTGCTTCCAAAGGCAACTACCGAATTCACCATCTTGGCATTTTTGACAGTCACGCTGCCCGTCGCTTCTATGCTTGGCAGCAGGAAAGTTCCGTTCCATGCAGCAGAGCCTGTGGCCTTTGTTTTTTCCTCAATATAGAGGCTTGGGCTGTTAGAGGTACCCTGGGTTGTTTCAGCCAACGCCGGAAGATTTGCCACCACATTTCCTCCGACGGCTGTATGGTCTGTGGAAAGTGTTACATTATTGCCTGTGGCAAGAACAGCAAGAGGCAGGGTTTTGTCCGTCCCATCGACGGTGGTTCCTGTCGCTGCAGTCTGCTGTTTGACAATCGTGACGCAATAGCTTTCGTCCTGGCCGTTAGCACTGACTTTGATGATTACCTCTGTAACATTTCCAGGGCAGGAAACAGTACTGTTTAGTGAATCATTGTATTCGATCACAGAGCCAAGGGAAAGGGGTGTTGTGCTGAACTTGACCTGGGTCGTCCCTGCAGGAACAGCCAGAAGATAGCTGTTTGTGTCAGGATCAAAGCTCGGGTTTAATGTGCCTGTGCCTGTGCGCAAGGAAACAAGTCCCGGTAAAGATCCTAACGCAGTAAAACGCTGTGTTGCAAAACCACCGTTACTCCCGGACAAAATTGTTCCGTCTGCTGCAATGCCCAGTGCATAGACGTTGTCTTTCAGTGTACTTTTCCAGTCAAATCTCCCGGAAGAATATTGGCTTTCTACTGTTCCCGGAGTTTTTATATGGAAGATTCCCAAACCGGAAGTCCCCAGCCAAAGTCCGCCTTTTCCATCAACAGCTACCGCCCGAAGTTCCGGAGTAGCACCGGCTACAGCATTTGCCGGATCAGGAGCGATGATGCCCTGGTTGATGGCAGGGATCAACTCCCGGCCCGTATAATGGGTCACGGTGCTTTTGTCAGGAGAGACATAATCCAAACGTCCCCCGACACACTCCGAAATATCTATGTTGGCGAAATACGAAGGTGCTGCGCCGGAACGAGTGATCCAGGCCCCACCGTTGGCATCCACAGCGATCCCTCTGACCCAAAAGTCTCCGAGAAGGTAGGCTTTCAGATCAGTATCTTTTGCCGCATCATAATTCCAGGCTTTTAGGGCGCCCTCTTTGCTCAGATACGCATAGCCCCCTGTAAACGGTGCTGCAAGGCCGCCATTTGAACCATTGGGGTAGCAGCCGATCCAAAGACCTCCCGTTCCGTCCTGGGTAAGAACATTTACAGAAAGAGCCGGCAATCCATCAGCTTTTGTAAAAGTTTTCCATGTGTTTGTGTCCACATCAAACTTTGTCAAACCGCCAAAGGAACCAATCCACAAGTTCCCATCCTTGTCCAGCTCCAAAGCCTGCACATAGTCATGGGGCAGAGCTCCGCCGGTGTTGGCGTTGGTGTAATTCGTTGCATTTCCTGCGCTGTCAATGTGAAGCAATCCATAGTTTATTTGTGCTCCGCTGTAAGTCCAACCCTGGGTCACGTAAATCCCGCCGGAGCCGTCCAGTTCCACATCGATGACGTAATCACGGAGAAGCTTCCCGTTGGCTGTGGTATAAGGCTGGGTCACGGTACCGTCTTTGTAGTAGTAAAGGCCCACTGTAGTGCCGATCCAATATCCTCCTGCAGTATCCGGAGTCACACAGCGAACACTTGCCGGAGCTACTGCTCCCAGCTGGTTGTAGATCCAGTTGTAGACCGGGACAGTTTTTACTCCTGTAATACCCTGCACAACTTCACTTCCCGTGTAGATGCGAAGCGCACAGGTTTGCCCACCTACCACGTCTCCTATAAAATCATCTCCTGCCTTCCAGGCAAGGAAATAGTTTCCCGCAGTAGAAAGAGGTACATTTGTCAGTGTAGGCACTGCACCGGCCTTCGTATTAACGGTAATGGAAGAGCCGGTATTTGTAAGTCCTAAGCCGGAGAAAAAGTCTGCCAGTTTGATCCCGGTAACCGTTTCGGCTCCAAAGGTCTCGGTATCTGGGGTGCTGTTCATTGCTGCCAATTCGCTTCTAGTAAACTCCTGGGTTTCGCCCCCATCCACTTCCAGGGTAAAGACCACGGAATTGGAAAACTTGTCAACAGCTTCGATGCCTGTGACGCAGGTCAGGCGATTTTTCCAGGTGGTTCCGGCATCCTGATTGCGATAAATGCGGAACGCCGCTTCTGCGCCTGCTTTGTCTGTGTCCAGAATATCTGAACCGTTTGCCTTGTAAGCCAGAAGATAGTTTTGCGCTTCGATGGCTCCCTTGGTAATATTCAAATACGCTGAATTGGTAGTGTTATCTGTGGTTTTGATATTGTATGTGTACTGATCTCCGTATGCCCCCGCAGCTTCCAGCACATCGGCCAGATCCACTCCTACGGCAGAATCATTGGACAAAACACCCCCTGCAGTATAGGGATAAGAAACGGTTTTTTCCCCTAACGCTGCCAAGGCGGTTTCGCTGAAAGTTTTTCCCGTGGCCAGGTTGTTTCCGGTGATGGTAAAGATGTCCGATTTTGCCACCGGAGACTCATGGGTCCCTGTACCCACAACAACATTATCCAGCCATTTTGCACACCAGCCGGTGTTGTCATGCACTATGATCCGCAGCGGTCCGAAGGCATTTCCTGCGGTTGTGCTGAAACCATTCTGAATATTGGTGGTATCATTTCCTCCCACCAAAGGAAGACCGTTTTCACTGGTGGTTCCCATTCCGTAAGCCACAAGGATAGGCTTTCCGTTTACCCCATCCGTAAGCTGAGTTCTTGTAAATGTAGTTCCGTAGCCGTCAGAGGCGTTGGCCGTAATGGAAGTGAAGGTGCTGCCTGCTTTCACTCCTACATAATTGTTGATCAGCTTCCAAAGGTCAATGCCCTGTACCCAAACATTATTTCCTACTTTATATTCATCAAAAACCTGATACGCTGCAGATAGTTTTTCCAGTTCTTCTACTGTAAAATCCGTAGTCGCAGAAATATCGCTTCCGGAAAGACGAAGGCCCGGTTGGTTTGCATAATTCTGGTACACTCCAAAGCTGTGTGTCCAACCGTCTACATCGGCTACTGCCACCGAGATCTCCGTTACGTTTTTGATGCACTGTGTATCCGTTCCTCCGTTAAAGATCAGGCGAAGGGGACCTCCTGTGTTGAGGAAACCAGCCTCATATCCTCCACTTCCTGTCCCCGGCACCAGAGGACGGCCTTCTGCCCCTCCATCACTGGTTCCATAAGCAAGGATCACTTTTTTTCCACTGCTTGGATTGGTCAGATTGTCTGCCGTAAGAGTATAGGTGTCTCCTGCTGCGTTTTTTACGGTTACTTCCGAAAGCAGTGCACTGGCGCCGACTGCAGGACTGAAAAGGTAGGATTTCAAATCAATACCCCGATAGGTCTTGCTGCTGCCAGCCACAGAATAGCTGTCTGTCACCATAAATTTCTGTGCTTTTTCAATGTCATTTACCGAAAGGGTGACTTTTTCGTTGGTGACTCCGCCTGTGAAATCCAGGGTTTGTGTTCCGTAGCTTCCATAGGTGGCTCCCGTATGGGCAAAGCTGTCTGCTCCAAGGTGGATCACGATCTTATTCAGATTGGATACATTTGCCAGAGCGCCCAGAGTCCCGGCGGCTTTTTCCTCTGCCGTCTGGGGTGTGAGAAGCATCAGAGGGCCACCATTGTTCTTGATGGTTTTTTTTGTCACCAGGTCAGTTGTTACATAACCGTCCGCTTCATTGGTTGAGGAAACCATGGGATACCCATTTTTGGCAAACGCTACCATGCTCTCCAGACCGCTCATTCCGTTGATGGAATTGTATCCCGTATCGTCGATGGCACTGAGGGCAATGGGATCACCAATCTGGGCCCCTGCGGAATAGAAGGATACCGTTCCCAGGGTTCCCTGCAGGCCTACCGCTTCTGTGAGCAGGTAGTTCAGATTGACCCCTTCAAAAAGATCCTGAACCGGGTTGCCTTTTGCGATTTTATAGTAGTAATAAGCTTTTTCCTGACGGTTTCCCCGATCGACACCAGTTACGCTGTCGGCATAAAGAAGATCTTCAAGCTGCTTTAGGGTAAAAGTTTTCGTTTCCGGTGTCACAACGCCGTCCTGATAAACTTCTACCGTGAGAGCCGCTCCCGTTGCCATAGACTGGTATGCCGGATTTTCTGTGTGGGTGCTGTATCTTGTATCATCTCCTACGAAGATTTCCTGCACCCTCTGCAATTGATTAGAACCATTGTTATAAAAGTACGCATAATTTTGAATGTTATCCGGATTGCTGGGAATCATATTGTCCGTTTTTCCGAAAATAACCCGGACGGGACCTCCGTCATTGCCCAGTCCACCGGTATAGCCATCCTGGTTGGAAGAAGTAACATAGGGATAGCCGTTGACCCCGTAAGCCAGAACGACCGGATATCCTTTTTTCACAGGATAACCGTTAAGATCAGAAACCCAATCCGCTCCTATCCGGCTTGTGGGCCAGTAAGCTTCTGTGGCCAACTGGGCCTTTGTAGGTCTTGTGGTCCCGCTGTCCAAAGGAGATTTTTCGTAATAGGAGAAGAGATTGGGATTCGCCAGTTGTTTCATGGAAAACTTTGCCGAGGTGGCATAATGATCCCAGGCCCCAAAAGAAACGTAGGTCGTCTCATTGTTCCTGTAAGTGTCGGCATCCACACCCATCCTTGTAGTCATGAGATCCCAAAGCTTCACTCCTTCGTACTCATTGAGGTACCAGTAGGTAGTGTTGGAAAGCATGTATTCTTTTCGGAATCCGATGCCGCCGGAAGAGACGGTCCCATCCGGATTGTAACTGACCATCTTTTCAAGTTCTTCCACTGTGTAGTTGACTTCCCGGCCAAGAACGGAACCTGTGAAGGTCACCAAAAACTGTGTGTTTTTGGGATCGTTGTAGCCTAAATTCACTCCTCCCGAAGAAGTGTACTCTGTATGTTTGTATCCAGGGGCTCCCGTGGCATTTTCCACATAAATGTAAGCCACGCTGGAAAACGCATTCGGGCTGAGAATAGTTGACAGCTTGGGATCGCTTTTATCATATACCAGCTTCAGGCAACCATCATTGATGCCAAGGGCCGAGTAGGTGGTGTTTTCCAAAATGGGGCTATCGTTAAACACAAAGGGTGCCGTGGTAGTTCCGTCAGAAGCACCCCAGGCCAGAATCACCGGGGTTGCCGCTTCAGCCAACTGGGAATAACTGAAAGTGGCCACATCCTGCCGCCAACGGTTCTTCAGCACCACTTTCAGGGCATCACTGTTTTTATCTACGTTGGAGTTGACAAGACCATCGATGATGGCTTTGATCTTTACCCCTTCATAAGTCCTGGTCACAGAGGTTCCGCTACGGGTATCAGTATAAGCGCCCTGCCAGATATTTGCATCTGAAGTGTTTTCCAGTTCACTCATCAGCACAGGAGTGGTGCCGGCCAATCCGGGGCCTTCCACCGTCACCGTAGCACAAGTAATGGCATCCGGTGCGAAATAGCTTCCGTAGGTGGAGTCACCGATGTAGGTGACGTGCTTGAACTTGCTTGCATCAGTTCCCTTAGCAATGGTTTTGATCATTTTGGCCGGCTGATTAAAAACACCGGCAGTGGCAGTTTCGCCGCCATAAAGGCAAAACGACCCGAATGTATTTGCGTAACTGTCCTTTCCATTGTCATAAATGGGCTCCCATTTTCCAGTCACGGTGTTATAGGCCTCATAGGCCAGCATATACAGGTTCTTTTCATCCTTCAGCTGGGCTACGGTGATTTCTTTCGTTGAATTATCAGCGGAAGTAAACACCACTTTGTTGTAATCCTGGAGACTTAACGAGGCAGGAGCAAGTGCGAGAAGATCCGTCAATGCCACCCCGCGGACATTGGCCGTTTTGGGGCCGCCCTTTGTTTGATAGGTATAAGTATAGGTGACCCGATCCATCTTCATAAGCTGAGCACGGGTGTAGTTTTTCCCAAAAAGAGTAATCGCATTTTCCGTAATGGCATCCCCGATCTGGATGTATTGCACGTTTTTGTTTGCCAGCTTTTTGTTTTGATCGCTTCGATCCTTTTGCCCTACATAAAGAGTGGGTGTGTCCTTTGCGGTGATTGCAGCAAGGCTAACAGAAGAGGGCGCAACATCAATCCCTCCCTCTGTGATGTTTTTAATTTCCACGGACTCATAGGCAAGCATGGGCTTGACAGAAACACCGGCGCCTGCGCCGCCCGCCGCCAAATCTTCATAATAGTACCGAGGTGTATCACCATAATTTGTGAGGGGCGAATTATAAACATTTCCATTTTTTGCATAACTGAGAGTATCCACCGTAACTGTCGGCGAAAGAGCAGGGTCAAAGCCGGAAAGGCTCATGATACTTTCCAGGTCGATACCCTTTATCAGAATTTGAAAAGGATCGTTTGCACTGTTCCTTGCGGAAAATCGTCGTTCCGCAAGCCCCAGCGACTGGAGTTCTGCCAAAGTATAGGCCTTCTCATTTGCCAAAGAGGCTTTTACAGCACTGATGTCTGCCGCCGCAAGGGCAGCGGGTGAGCTTACGACACCTTTCCCTGTAACTACCAGGGCCATGGTGTCTTTCGCCGTCCAAGCCGGTGCTGCTGTCGCCTGAATTCCTAATCCCGGAATCTTAGGCGCCATAGTAACGATCATTGCAAGACATAAAAAAATTGCCAAAAACTGCTTTCGAAATCCTTTTTTCGGATTTCGCGAAGTAACGCTCTTTGCGTTCATCGTCTTTCCCTCCCATTAAGTCAAAATACTGTTCTGCCATCGCCGGGCAAGCAGGAAGAGCCCTGTGCCTCAGGATGCAAAGGGCGTATCCATAACCTTCTTTTTCTTTTTTGACAAAAAGAAAAAGGCGTGATCATGATCCGCCCGCATCTGAAAAAGCCTTTTACGCTTTTCGTATTCCTTTCCAAAACGGGAGGCATTGCTGTTTCCGACAATACCCATCGGTCTTTTTCCATGCCCCTGAGGGTTGTAGGAAGAAAGACTCGGAATCCATATTCAATTTGATTATTTGATATTATTTTATCATTTAAGTTTTGCTTTGTATAGATTGTTTCTTATTGTTTTTTCTCTTTTCTATTGTTTTTATCTATGTATAATCACAAACAACTTGTTTTAAAGGAAATAAAAGTTATTCCAGGGAAATCTCTACGAGGTAATTGGTGAACCGCTGTCCAAAGGTGTCATCCAGAACCACCACACGCATCCCACCAGGTTCCCCGTCCTTCTTTTCCAGAGGCTCCCCCTTATCCTCATACATCAGATAGACGTTGTTTTCCGAAAGGACTTCTTCCATGGAAAGGTCGGAAAGATAGCCATCCACTCCGATGGGCTCCACGAAAGTATACTCCGAAAGCAGAGCAGGATCTATGGCCGCAAGAACATTGGAAAGCAGGGTACCCCGGAATTCATGGCTTGTGGTTCCCTGGCTGGAGCGGATCTCCATGGTTCGCTTTACAGCGGGCATCTGGCGGATCTCCTCCAGGCTGACTTCCCCTGCCGATCCCTGTGGAGTGAATACAGAAACAGCTCCCGTCTCCTTCAGATTCTTTTGCCTTTCTTCAAACAGATATTCCCCCAGCACATCCAGGCACTGGTTCACTCCTTGGGTGATGCCTTCCGTGGTTACGGTAGCCCCGGTAATGGCGATGATCTGGTTGTCCTCAACCGCTTCCAGCTTTACCACTTCCAGATGTCTTCCCAGGGTTTTCCCGGCAAAACGTTCCGTAAACCAGCTGTTCTCCATGTCCCGCACATAATGCTCCGTTTCCGTATGTTCCAGGATGCGCATTCCCACGGTTTTTTCAGAGACACCGGAGACAGCAACAGCCATGGTAATGGGGCCTTTGCAGCCTTGGGACACAACGATGAGACCATAGTCTCCGTCGGGGCTCAGACAGACCTTTTCCACTCCGGGACAGGTGTCCCTTCGCTCCTTTGTGAGGATCTTGCCAGACAGGTCCTCATACTGGGAAGGACCGTACTTCTCCCCCAGAATCTCGTTGAAGGCAGCGGCTTCCTCCTCCGTCAGGGAAGTCCCTTCTCCAAAAAAATATAAGCCGAAGGACAGGCAAAGCACGGCAAGAGCGATGCCTGCCAAAAACAAGAAATTTTTATTCATAGGCATAAATCGTCACCTCGCTGTCTCTTTTCCCGTAACCCACGGCTTTGACCTTGATCTTTCCCGGCGCCTTTACGGAAAGGGGATGGATGAGGTCAGGCTGAAAATAGGAAGTGCTGGGGTTGTAAACGGGGCTGTCCACGGTGGGTTCTGTGCCGTCCAGCGTATAATGAAGCTTGACCTGATCCATGGCAGGATGGGAAAGGGTGAGAAGGCCCTCGTTCCACACTGCCGTCGCCGCCTCCCATCTTCCCGGGTCTCCCGTGGAAACGATGATCTTTGTCACCTTCTGCACGGAAGGTGCCGTATTCACATCCGAAAGCCCCTGTTGTCCGATAAGAAAACGCAGATCTCCCTCTTCTGCTGCGGAGATGGTTTTCGTTCCGTTCTGGTACGCCCAGGCCAGCATGGGCTTGACTTCTTCCCCGCCTGTGGTGTTTCCCTTCAAAAGATTGGGATAGCAATAGCGGGTTCCAAAAAGCTGTTTTCTTGTCAGCTGCGCAAAATAGCCGTCCGCCGCCTCTATACGGATCAGCTCTGCGGTATCCTTGATCCCCCCATGCTTGAGAAGATAGGTAAGATCCACGCCCTTACCCACGGCAAATTTTTTCACAGGCCAGTTGTTCACCGTAGAATAACATTCTTCCACATACCCCTTTTTCAAGGATTTCAAGTCTGCCAGGGACAAAAACAGGTCTTGAGTCATTCCCTCTCCGCTGATGGAGAGCACAGTATTTTCATCCGCAGCAGCACTTCCAAAGGGAGGACGAGCTTCTTCCTTCAGGGGTGCGGCGCTGATTCCCCCTGCACTGGTGGCAGAAGGCTGTTCTACCAGGCGAATCCGCAACAGATCCGAAATGTCCGCATAGCCGGCATCCTTTTCCCAGACCACTCCGGTGGTGCCATCCAAGTGGGGAAGAAGGATGCCTTTTTCCATATCCTCTCCCCGGACGGTGACTTTCTCCCCTTTTGTCCCCAAAAGGTCAAAGGTCTCTGTTTTCACCGCATCCATCCCCGCTTCATACAGGACTTCCTGCAGGGTGACTCCCGTCTTTCCTGCGATCTCTTTTGTTTCCAGATATCCATCCAGTTTTTCGGGAAACACCACTGCATCTGCGTTGGTGGAGAACCAGGCGATGTTGTTTACATTCATCCCCAGCTTGATATAGGGAGAAATATTGGTGGGGGCATCTTTTCCTTCATATTTAATATAATAACGGGATTTGACCACGGAAATGGCTTCGTTCTTTTTGAAGCCATCTGCGGATTTCATGGTGAAAAAGGCTTTGCTGTCCACCTTGTCAAAACGGGAAAAAATCTGGGCCAGTTCCACAGAAGCATCCTTGCTCCCGTAGTATTCATAAAGATAAGGCTCGATCCCTGCGATCAAGGGTCGGAACATCCAGACAGAAGTGATCTGTTTTTCGGGAATATGGTCGTAGAGAATGATCTTTTCCACGCGCTTGACCCAGTAAGGCCCCAACTGTCCCTGCACCGCCAAACGAGCGGGAGCATCCTCTTCTCCTAATTTGGCTTTCCCGTCCACAGTCACCGCCAGCATGAGGTCAGGAGTGGCCTCTATTACTTCTTTGGAAAGGAGGCAGTAGTACCCGTCACTTCCCATGACACCGATTCCTGCATACTCTGCCAGAGAAAGACCCAACGACTCCATCACTTCCGAAAGGTAGGGTCCTTTCATTTCAAACTCTTCCGTCATCCCGGTAGTTCTCTGGTAACTGGCGTCTAACTCATATTGGGGAAGGGCTCGCAGCTCTTCCACCGAAATTTTTATCTTCTCGGAATCCTCTCCCTTCTCTCCGGTAAACCGTTCAAAGGTAATGGTCTGTGCTTCATACTCCGGATCCCCGCTGTCCTTGGCGCCCAGACTGCAAGCACCAAGAGAAAGCAGCAGCACCGCTGCCAGAAGGGTCAATAAGATTTTCTTCAAAGCTGTCATTTTTGCCTCCTGTTTTTGTCTTTATTGCGCATCAAACCGGAACGTCGCAATGTCGCTGTTTTCTTTTCCGTATCCGCATACCAGGACTTTGATGGTCATGTCCTCCGTGATAGTAATGGGAACATTGAGTTCGGGCTGGTAGGTGCTGGGATTGTACATGGGGGATCCCTCTGTGGGATCGCTGCCGTCTATCGTATAATGCAATTTGACGATACCTATCGAGGGATGTTGCAGTTTCACAGTTTCACCCTTGGCAATTTTTCCGGGAAGGGGAAAGGTCGAGGGGGCTTCCCATTTTTCGGGCGCCTTTGCAGAGACAATGATCTCGCTTATATTTTCTACGAAAGCAGGATTGCTGTGCTCCAAAGGATTTCTCTGCCCCACGATAAGGCAGGGATCCTGTGGTATCGCATCTTCTATTTTTTCACTGTTTTCTTTGTATTGAAGGGCCAGGATGGGTTCCACTGCCTCTGCCCCCTCTTCACTGCCTTCTGCCACTCCGGGATAATAGAAGGTCGGCCCAAAAAGCTGCTCCTTTGTAAAACTGGCTTCGTAGGAATCCCCGGAACGGAAGGTGATCACTTCTGCCGTATCCAACACCCCTGCTTCTTCCAGAATCTTTTTGACCCGAATCCCTTTCGCCGCATAGATTTGTGCGCTGGGCCAGTTGTTGATGGTAGAGTACAGATGTTCAAAGCCCACATCGGAAAGAACAGCCAGATCTTTCAGGGTATACTGGAGATCGGTAGAGAGAGTATCGCCTTTTATGGTAAGGGTCTGTTCTTCCTGCTCTTCCGTCAGGGAAACCCCCAGATCTGTCTCTTCTGTTTTTCCACAGCCCGGCAGCAGCAGCGCCGCTATAAGAAGCAGGAGCAGCCCTGCCGTCATCCATTTTTCTTTTGACCCCGCTTTTTTTCTGTTCATTTTGCCTTTCCTTTCGCTGCTATCTGTCTTTGACCACCGCTTCGTCCACGAGGGCACCTTGGCCATCATAGCTGCGGATCTTGATGCTTTCGGCGGCTACCTCCAGTACCGAATATACCGGGATGCCTCCCTTGATGACCTCTATGTATTCATAATTTCCTGTTCCATACTGCTTCCCTCCGGACGTCCCCATCAGGTAGGTGATCCCCCCGGAAGTAATGCTTTCTGCCAGAAGAGGCTTTGTTCTCATGTAAGTGTGCTGATGCCCGCAAAGCACCAGGTCCACCCCTCCTTCTTCCAGCAGGGGGACAAAGTTTTCCCGAAGGGTTTTGGCCCGGGCGGTGTCCTTGGGGATGTCCGATGCCGGATAAGCAGGATGGTGGAACATAGCCACGCAAAGGCTTTTTTTGTTTTTTGCCAGATCCGAACGCAGCCATTCAATGTCTTTTAGATCCGCCGCCCCCATGAGGTTGCTGTCCATCACGATAAAATGAACGTTTTTGTGATCAAAGGAATAAAAGAGTTCTTCTTCTCCCTTGGGCCCGTTTTCGGGGAGGTCGAACTGCCTCAAAAACAGGGGAGAATCATCGTGATTGCCCACAGCAGGATATACCTCCAGATTTTTGAAAGGTTCTTTCCCTGCGGCAAAAAAACGGTCCCATTCCTCCTGATCGCTGCCGTCGTTGACCAGATCTCCCCCTAAAAGCAAAAGTTCCGGCCGGCTCTCATCCGCAGCTGCCCGGGCAAGGATCTCTCCCCAGGGGCTGTAATCCCCCGTTGTGGGATCTGCCTGGGGATCTCCCATATAGAGAAAGGAAAAATTCCCCTTATCCTCCTCCGTAGCCTCCGGAGGTAAAAGATCCTGGCCAAAAAAATACGCAAAGGCCCCCACGATCAGAATCACCGAAAGGGCTGTCAGCGCATTGGTTTTCGTATATTTCAGTCTCTGGCTTTGCATTCGTTTCATGTCACAGTTCCAGTATCTCGTACTCGTGCTGAAGAAGGTCGACGGTAAGAAGACGGTTTTTCAAGATCCCTTCTTTTTGCAGCAGAACCTTGGCCGTCTCTGCTACCTGAAGGGAAGCGATCACCGCAGGGGTAAAGGAGGGATTTCCCAGCTCAGTTTCCACCCCTTTTTCCTCTTCCTGTGTGTAAAGCTTTTCCAACAAACGATCTCCGGGAAAAACCACGGCCACCTGTCCGTACCAACCGCCGATAGCCCCGTGGATCAGTGGGATTCCCAGCTCTTCGCAGGCTTTTTCCAGGGCAAAGCGCGCACTGGTGTTGTCCAGAGCATCCACCACCGCATCATGGCCTCGCAGAAGCTCAAGGGCATTTTCTCCTGTAATCATGGCGGTTATGGGCATCACCGTGATTTCGGGGTTGACCTCTTCCATTCGCTTTTTCGCCGTCTGGGCTTTGCTTTTTCCCAGAACCTCCATGGTGGAAAGGATCTGTCGGTTGAGATTGCTCACTTCAAAAACATCCCCGTCAACAGCCGTGAGGTGACCCACTCCCAGTCTTCCCAGCTCCTCGATGACAAAGCCTCCCAGGCCGCCGCAGCCTGCCACAAAAACACGTTTTTGTCCCAGCAGGGCCGTCTCCTCTTCCGAAAAAGTTTTCTTATTTCTTTGGTACCGCTCACTCACACTCATAGCCGCCCAGCTCCTTCAAAACCTCTTTGAATTCCCGACTTTTCAGGACTTCCATAAAAATGCGGATGGCAGGAAGATCCATGTATTCCTCAGGAATGGCAAAGTCATATTCCTCATAGCCGATGGGGATAAAATCCAACTCCATGGCTGCCGCTGCGGAATACACCCCTACGCCCACATCTGCCGTGCCGCTTTTTACCGCTGCCGCCACGGACATGTGAGTGGTCATTTCTCTTTCATATCCATAGACAGCGGCAGGGTCGATGCCTTCCTTTTTCAAAAGATAGTCTGTAAGAAGCCGGGTCCCCGATCCCCGCTGCCGGTTTACAAAGCGAAGGCCTTCTCCTGTCAGGTCTTTTACAGAATGCAGCCCTTTGGGATTGCCTTTGGCTGTCATAAAGCCCTGCTGGCGACGGACGCCCTTGATCAGCCGGATGTTTCTTCCCGGCAGATACCTTTCCAGATAAGAGGTATTATATTCTCCCGTCTCTTCGTCCAGCAAATGAATGGGTGCCAGATGGGCCTCTCCCCGGGAAAGGGCAAGAAGTCCTCCCATGCTTCCCACATGAGCAGAAGATAGATGGAATTTTTTTCCTTTTTCGAAAGCGCCTTTTTTCTCCATGAGATTGCCGATATAGTCCATGATGAGGTCGTGGCTTCCGATGGAGACCAGTGTGCTTTCAATGGTTTCCAGGTCCTTGACCAGCTCCACCCTTGCCGTCTCACCGGCTTCCATGCCCTCGCTGTTCTTGGGGATGATCATCAGCCCGTCGGCTTTTACCAGGGACATGGTGCTTCCTGCTCCCCGGGGAAGGGGTGTGGCAATGAGTTTCTCTCCCACTTTGCCCAGCTTGACCCGGAGATACTCCCGGTATTTCAGGGAAGACACCACCCGGCGGGAAACCGTAGCCTCTGCATGGGGCAGCTTGGGGATATCTGTTTTCTGGAACAAACGAAACACCGGGCCTACGATCTCTTCAAAGGCAAGAAAGGCCGAACCGGGATACCCGGGAACCCCGATGAGAGGCTTTCCGTCCACAATGCCTAAGATCGTTGGTTTTCCTGGTTTTATGGCAATGCCGTGGAGAAAAAGTTCTCCGTTTTCCTCCACCAGAGGTGCGGTAAAATCCTTGCCTCCCGCAGAAGACCCGGCGTTGATGACTACAATATGATTGCGGGACAGGAGCCCCCTCATGGCGTTTCGAAGGGCTTCTTCGTCATCGGGAACCGGAGGGATGCGATCCGGGATCCCCCCCCACTCCTGGATCATGGCGCAGAAGGTCCAGGAATTGGTGTCAAAGCTCTTTCCCGGGGGCAAAGTTTCATATTCGTCGGTGATCTCATTTCCCGTAGGCATGATCCCTACCCGGATCTTTTCATATACCTTCACGGAAGAAACGCCGCTGTTCAGCACTGCCCCAATATCCATGGGCCGGATCCTGTGATTTTCCGGCAGGACCATCTCTCCCGCAACGATGTCCTCTCCAATGGGGCGAACGTGCTGCCAGGGGGCTGCCGCCATGCGAATGGTGACATGGTCCTCATCCTCCGGTACGATATCTTCGATCATAATGACGCTGTCATAGGGTTCCACCAGGGGGTGCCCCGTATTTATAAACTGAAAATCTTTTCCTTTTTCGAGAGTCACAGGCTTTACTTCACTGGCAGAATAGGTCTTCTCCGCCAGAACCATGATCCCGTCCATGGCTGCCGCATTGTGATTGGGGGCGGAGATGCGGGCAAACACGGGAGATGCCGTCACCCGCCCTGCGGCGCTGCGAACATCCACTTCTTCCACAGCCACAGGGGGCATTTCCTCTTCCAGTCTTTCGATGTAAGAGGCCACCGCTTCCTCAATATCCGTATTGGAAAGATAGATCTTTCGTTTCATGGCTTCCCTTTCCTTTGCATGTATTGCTTCCAGGGTCAATATCCTTTGTCGATGAGGAAGACTTCTACAAGACGGCCGCCTTCCAGGCCCTCCGAATCAGCGCTCATGACCACATAGCCGTCGGCCCGGGCCAGGGGAGAAATGGAACCGGATTTTGCCCGGAGGGGTTTTGCGATCCAGACCGCAGAAGCGGTCTTCAGGACCTGTGCCTTCTGCACCCGGCCCTGCCCCTCCTCCTGCTCATCCGTCATTTTTTCCAGAGTGACCAGTTGGTAAGTCTCCCGTCCCTCTCCGGCATGGAGATTTTCTGACAACACCGCCATCTGGCTTTGGGGAGCTTCCTGATTTGCGAAAAAATACTTCCTCAAAAAGTTTTTTACGATGGCTTCATATACGATGATAGCCGACAAAGGATGCCCCGGCAGTCCGATGACCGCCTTTGTCCTTTCCGGCTGTTTGAACACTCCTAAAATAGTCGGTTTTCCGGGCTTTATGGCAATGCCGTGGGTAATGACTCCTGGGCTTCCCAGAGAATCAATGACGCTTTCTGTCAGGTCCTTATTCCCTGCGGAGCTGCCTCCGGAAATCAGAACAAGATCACTGTTTTTTAAGGCATCTGCAACCGTTACCTGGAAAATATCGTACTGGTCCCCCACGATCTCAATGGCACGCACCTGTGCCCCCGCCGCCTCCGCCAGGGAGGTGATGGCATAGGAATTGATGTCCCGAACCTCACAAAGCTCCGGCATTTCGCTGGGGCTCACCAGTTCGTCTCCTGTAGAAAGGATGGTGATCACGGGCTTTTTATAAACCAAAATCGAAGCCTTGCCGCAGGATGCCAGAAGGCCCACATCCTTTACGCTGACCCGGTGGCCCTTTTCAAAAAGCCGCTCCCCCTCGGCATAATCCTCGCCGATATTCATAAGATCCTGGTTGGGAGCTGTAGCTTTGTTGACGCTGATGGTGGCATCCTCCAAAAAATCCACATACTCCACCATGACCATGGCGTCCGCCCCTTCCGGAACCATGCCCCCCGTGGGAACATAGGCTGTCTGACCCGGACCGATACGAAAACCGACAGGCTGGCCCATTTGCACGGCCCCTGTCATTTTCAAGAAGACGGGAGCATTTTCTCCCACCCCAAAAGTGTCTGCGGCCCTGACAGCAAAGCCGTCCACAATGGATTTGCGAAAACCGGGAACCGGGGTATCCGCATGGATGTCTTCCGCCAGATAGCGTCCACAAACATTGCGAAGACTGACCCGCTCCGTCTCCCTCTTCATCTTTAAAAAATAGGTGTCCAGCTTCAGTTGAACTTCCTGTATGGTATCTACATGCAACAGCTTCATACTTGCCTCCGTAATTGATATTATGATGAATTTTATCGCCTTATTCTCAACACTTCATTTTATCAAATCAGAAGCTCTCCGGCAACAAATCTCTGGGTCAGTTCCATGGACGGCACCGTCAAAAGAGCCGCACTTTCTCCTTCCTCCACCAGTTTCCCCTTATGAAAAAAGGCACATTTGCCGCACAGGCGTCTGGCTTGCGCCAGATTGTGGGTAATAAAGAGAATGGTAACGCCTTCCTCTTTGTTGATTTTTCGCAGGATCCTCTCGATTTCTGCCGTAGTAGCCGGATCGATGTTGGCTGTGGGCTCGTCCAGAAGCAGGAGCCGGGGATGAAAGGAAAGGGCCCTGGCCAAGGCTGTTTTTTGCATCTCTCCGGCAGAAAGGGTCCAGGCTTTTTGATGAAGAAGAGAGGAAAGTCCCAGCTCTTCTGCCAGTTCCTTCACTCTTTTTTTGATCTCCTTTTCAGCGAAACCCCTTATTTTCAAAGGATAGGCTATGTTCTTTTCGGTGGTGGTCCGCAGAAGGTAAGGCTGCTGGAACACCATGGTGACCTCTTTTCGGGGCAATTCTTCCACAGCGTTTTCTCCGTAAAGAATCCTGCCCTCCGTAGCCTGGTCCAAACCGCCTATGATATTTAAAAGAGTGGTTTTGCCGGCTCCGTTAGATCCCACAATGCCATAAAAAGCTCCGTCCTCTATGGAAAAAGAGGGAAGTTCCAGGATCCTCCGACCGCCGGCGTCTTTTTTCAACTGCTGGATCTGAATTTTCATGCTCTGCCCTGCCTTTCCTGCATCTGGTATAAAACCGCATTGAGGAGAAAAGCGATGAGCAAAAGCACGATACCTACGGCAATGGCCCGGTCATAATTTCCCATTCTTTGAAGCTGGGCGATATAGGTGGTCATCACCCTGGTTTTTCCCACGATATTTCCTCCCACCAGCATCACCGCCCCCACTTCAGAAATGGCCCGGCCTGTACCGGTGACAAGAGCGGCAAGGATCCCTGTTCTCACCTCAAAGATCAGAAGCTTCACCGCTTCTCCCCGGCCGGCACCCAGGGTGGCAGCAAGCTGTTTGACCCGGGGGGCTTTTTCCTTTACCGCATTGTAGGTCAGCCCCACAATGATGGGAGTCACAAGGCAAATCTGGGCGATGATCATGGCCGTGGGAGTAAAGCTCAGGCGCAAAAACCCAAGAGGCCCTTTTCGCATGATAAAAAGAAAGACTACCAGACCGGCAATTACCGGAGGCAGGCTCATCAAAGTATAGGTGATACGAATCAAAAGATTCTTTCCGGGGAACTGGTGCAAACCATAGAGCACCCCTAAGGGGACGCCCAAAAGAGTGGAAAAAAGAACAGAAGAAAGTGAGACTCTCAAAGAGAGCCCCACTATTTCATATATTTCGGGGTCAAAAGCAAGGAGCATCCGCAGAGCCTCTGCAACTCCTCTGGCGAGTTCTTCCATCCTGTTCCCTTTCGTTTACGACACAATAACGGCCGAAAACTTAGTCTACAGTGGGCTCACCTGTGGCATTGGGAAGGAAAAGGCTCTGCCCGTATTCCTCAACACCGAATTCTTCGATCATTGTCTGGGCCTTCTCTCCAAGGATCCATTCCTGGAAATCCAGAGCGCCCTGAGCGTTGATCTGCTCATTTTTGGCGGGATCTACCACGATCACCCCATACTGGTTGTATAAAGCAGGGTCTCCTTCGCTCAAAATAACGAGGTCTGTGTCTGCTTCATAGGCAAGCCAGGTAGCTCTGTCTGCAATCGTATATGCCAATTGGTCGTCTGCCATGGTAATAACCGCTCCCATGCTCTGTCCTGCAGAAATGTACCAGTCTCCCGCCGGGGTGAGGGCTGCTTTTTCCCAAAGGGAAAGTTCTTTTTTATGTGTTCCGGAATCATCTCCTCTGGAGATGAAGGGGGCTTTGCTCTCTGCAATGAGTTTCATGGCAGCCACCGCATCGCCATCTGATTTTTCAGCAACCCCTGCAGGGTCCTCTTTGGGGCCGACTATAACAAAATCGTTATACATGACATCGTAGCGTTCCGGGCCGTGGCCTGCTGCTACAAATTCTCTTTCCGCTGCGGGAGAGTGGACAAGAAGTACATCGGCTTCGCCGTTTTCGCCCATTTCCATAGCGGCACCGGAGCCTACAGCAATCACTTCAACTTCCCAACCGGTATCAAAGGTAAAGGCCGGTAAAAGCACATCAAGAAGTCCGCTGTCCTGGGTGCTGGTGGTAGTAGCCAGACGCAGGGTCCCCTGGATCTCCGCCGCCTGAGGTGTTTCTTCTGCAGGAGCCGTTTCTTTTCCGCAGCCTGCAAAAGCAGACAGAAGCAAAAGCAGTACCAGCAATAATACTCCCAAATTCTTCTTTTTCATCTTCATCGATCATTCCTCCTCGTATTGTTTTTTTCAGTTCGGCTGGCAGCCTGGCAAAGCTGCAAAAATGGTTTCCCCATAAAAAACCCCTTCACGGCAGAAGGGGTCCGGCAAGGGAATTGCCTTTCCTTTCCAAATGCGGGAGGCGCCCGAATTTCTTCTGACACCCAGTGGCCGGTTCCCATGACTCTCGTTTTAGGGAAAACGGCTCGGAACTCAATATAGACTTATGCCCTTTTATTATATACTATGGAAAGGAAATTGCAAGGTCGTAAACCCTCAATTTGCCCTCAAAGCTTTGAAAGCAATGGGTTCATCCCCCTGCTACCAGACGGAGAATACGGATCTCTTCTCCGTCTTCAATAAGTCGGGACGGATATTCGGCACTCAAAAGTTGGTTTCCGTCGACCCAGACGGAAACTTTTCCCTGGTAACCGCACTGCTCCAGCAGCTGAGCAATAGATACCCCTTTTTTCACCATAAACTCGCCACCGTTTACTTTAATTTTCATGCCAGGATCCATTCCAGCCCCAACCTTTCTATGGTTTCTTTTTGGGGAATGGCGGTTATCTCATCCCAGCCGGCAAGGCGATAATAGGCTGAAATCGCCGCTTCCGCCTGCTCCCGGGTAATGCACACCCCTTGGTTAGGGCCTTCCGGCATGGACAGAAAAGCCTTTTCAGGAAGGCAGTCATCGGCTTTTGTAAAGCCTTCTCTCAGGTTGTACAGGCGCATCATGTTGATCCGCCGTTCTCCTATTTCCTGCAATTCCTCAATGCTGGTCTCCCAACCGATGCCATATTTGCAGAAAGCCACGATGTCCTCCGGTCCATAAAGCTGCCAGGAGGGCCCAAAGGCAAACTGGCAAAGGCAGAGGCTGTCCATCATGGAATAGCATTTTTGAGTCTCAAAAGCAAACTTTGCCTTGTTTTCGTCCAAAACACCGTACGCATCACACTTTTTAAAAGGAGCGAGAAGATTGGGCCAGATCCAGTTCTGATCATCTTCCGGGGCCATCAAAGCAGGATCGTGCTCGGACGACTGATGATCCGCCCCAAAATTATTCACCGCATAGTTTACTGCAAGATTGGGCTTGAACTGCACCATGTGGGCCGGCCATTCCTGTCCTTTTGTGGCTACCACAAGGGCTTCCGCTCCCTTTCCCAGCTTCTCTGCCGCCCTCTGGCTGCCAAGAGCGAGAAGGGCCCCAATGCCATCCTCCCGATAGGCAATCTTTTTGATAAGGGGCGCAAAGGCCTTGCTGTTTCCAAAGCGAAGGTCCAACCCGTCCGTATCCTTTTCTGTTAAAAGACCCTGTTCAAAGCAGTCCATGGCCCAGGCGATGACGGCTCCACAGGAAATAGTGTCCAAGCCGTACATGTTGCAAAGCTGGTTGGCTTCGCAGATATCTGCCAAATTGTCGTTGCCACAGTAGGATCCAAAAGTGGCAAGAGTCTCATACTCCGGCCCGCCATACTCCGGGTCCGCCTTTCCCGGAATTTCCACCACCCCTTTGCAGCGGATGGCGCAGCCGAAGCAGGTGTCTCTTTCCTTCAGCACCGTTTCCCGCAGAGTATCTCCGTCGATCTTTTTAAAGCCTGAAAAAAAGCCACTGTTCCAGTTGTTGGTGGGCAAAAAACCTTCTTCTGCCGCCGGAGCCAGACAGCCGGCAGACCCGTTTTTCGCCAGATCCACTATAGCCTCATTGGCCGCCATCCGTTCTTTTACATCCACTGTGAGAGTTTTCATCCCCACAGGATCTGTAGGCTTTTGGGGAGGCTGTTTCTTCACCACCAGGGCTTTGAGATTTTTGGAGCCCATCACAGCTCCCACGCCGTTCCTGCCGTTGGCCCGGCTTCGCTGGTGCATGATGCAGGAAAAGAGGACCTGGTTTTCTCCGGCAGGGCCGATAATGGAGGATTCTGTTTTATCCGTCCCCAGATCCTCAGCGATCATCCGCTCCGCTTCTCCGGTGACTTTGCCCCAAAGAAAGCCTGCCTCCCGAATTTCTACCTTTTCCTTATCAAGAAAGAGATAGACCGGGCTTTGGGCTTTTCCCGTTACCACGATGGAATCATAGCCGTTGCCCTTGAGGTGGGCGGGAAGGAAGCCGCCGACCTGAGAGTCCCCGGCGGTTCCTGTCAGCGGGCTCTTGGTGGTGACACACATTCGGCTCTGCCCGCTGATGGGAATCCCCGTCAACGGCGAAACGGAAAAGATAAGGGGGTTCGCCGGGGAAAGGGGATCCCTTCCCGCCCGGTCACCCTGCTCCTGAAAGAGCAGGTACATTCCCAGGGCCGAGCCTCCGGGATATTTCCGGTAAGTTTCCGGGGGCAGGGTCTCCACCCTATGGGTTTTGTCAGTCAGGTTCACATAAAGGATCTTCGCGCTTTTAAACATGTTATCTCCACCTTTTTTACTGCGCGTAACGACGAAGGATACCGGCGGCCTTTAGAGGGCTTGCACCGGCAAAAAACAAAAGGGGCTGCCAAATGGTAGGATAAATATGAAAGAGTCCGCCAAACCACACCCCAATGCTTCGGCGAAAAAGTCCGGAGTAGTTATTTCCGCCCAATTATGCCGGCGGCCCCACCCCGTCGACGCGGCGCCCAAAATACGAAATGGGTTTTTGATAAAAACCTTCGAAAACCCTACTCTTCGCCGTTACCAAAGCTTTGTCTAGGGCCGCCGAAGGGTGTAGGAGTAGGATAAATGAAAGAATCTTCTCAGAATCCATTTTCTCCACCACCGCAGCCGCGACCCGGGGTAGTGCAAATTTGAAAAAGTCCGCCAAACCACACCCCAATGCTTCGGCAAAAAAGTCCGGAGTAGGATTTCTCCTCAAATCCTGCGGCGACCCCACCCCGTCGACGCAGCGCCCAAAATACGAAATGGGTTTTTGCAAAAACCATTCGAAATATCTATTCCTGCCAGCTCTCAAAAGGGTTTTTAGGGCCAACAGACAAAAAAGGGGCCGTCTCTATGATTCATTGATCATTTTGAGACAGCCCCTAAATAGCTCAGAGGAATCAACCTCCTGAAATCTTGGAATACGCCTTAAGCTCGTCGCCTTCCTGCAGTTTGTCGTAGATCATCACACGTTTTCCGTTGATGGCGACAAAGCCGAAGCTGGGAATGTTTTTCCAATCCATACCGGCGACCAGGAGAGCTTCTTCGGCAGAACTGCCGTCGGGTACCTCCAGGACTTTTTCTTTTTGCCCGTCGAAATATTTTGTCAGGGTGCCTCTTAACTTGATTGTGATCTGCATTCTTTTATCAGCCTCCAGGGGAGCCGTTTGCTTTTCGGCCAGTTTTTTGTCAGCTCACCCTATTTGTGAAGCAAATAATCGGTGAACTCATGCAAGGAAATCACAAATCTTTGATTTGTAAATTTCCACTGCCTTTGCCATAGTATACAACACTACAGGGTAGCAAGCAAGCTTTCCGGCAGCATGCCGTTCTTATCCCATCCAAGAACTGCATAGTACTGCTGTTTCATATCTTCGAAAGCTTCTTCGGGAATCTTCTGCCCTGCAGCCGGACCGTTCTTCAGTGCTTCATTGAACAGTCTCTTGGGTACAGTGTCATGCTTGGCATCGAAGCCTTCTCTCTGGTTGAACGCTCTGGCGATATTGATAACTCTGGTTCCTACTTCGCCCATTTCTGCTTCCGTCCAGTCTCTTCCGGTGACCAGGGTCATGAGCTCTGCCATGAGAGCCATGTCAAGAGTTGCCCAGAAGTCGCAGACGCAGAGGGAGAACTTTACAGCGTTCCACTGTGCCAGGTTGAATACCATCTCGCCTTTTCCTTCCGGTGTGTAGGGAGGAATGGAAGCAGCAAAGACTTCTTCGTTGGGAGCATAAGCTCTCATGTGGCAGGCGCCTCTGTCGGAAACCGCATAGGCCAGGGACATGCCCCAGGACCCACGGGGTTCGTACTGAGGGAATTCCAGACCCTTGGAATGCATCGCAAAGTCTGTCCCGCCGTATTTTTCGGAAAGCTTTTTCACGCCGAGAGCCAGTTCAGCTCCGGGGCCTTTTCCGGTTGCCATATCTTCCAGATAGGAGATATATTTGTCCATTTCGCCGAAACGAATTCCGAAGTCATGGATGCCCTTTTCTGTCATTTCCATCGCCCAGATAATGGTATCTCCGGCACTGATGGTGTCAAGACCCATGTTATCTGCAACCTGATTGGCTTTTACGATAGCCACGGGGTCGGTGTTGCCGGCATTGGGTCCTGCAACAGCGATGCTTTCATACTCGGGTCCTTCGCAGACCACATCACCCATCTTAAGGAAGTTGCCGCAGCCAAGTCCGCAGCTTCCGCATCCTCTTTTGCCTTCCAGGCTCTGGAGGAGAACTTCGCCATTGTACTTTGTCCACTCTTCGTCTGTGGTGTCGGAGAAGTTGAGCTTAGGCAGGATGCCGCCGTCCTGACAGGCTTCCAGGAATGCAGTGGTTCCGCCGTCAAATACGAAGGTGTTGTCTTCCAGCAATGTATTTTCTACTTCGATGTCAGCAATTCTCTTTGCCGCTTCTACGCAGTTGGGGATCTTTACGCCGCCGTTGCCGATGACAACCACTGCCTTCAGATTCTTGCTTCCCATGACCGCGCCCATGCCGCCTCTTCCTGCCTGTCTGTAATAATCAGAGTTGATGCAGGACATAACACAGAGGTTCTCGCCGGCAGGTCCGATGGAAATGACACTGGCTTCGTGACCATATTTTTCGACGAGGATGGTTTCCGCTTCGTGGGAACCTTTTCCCCAAAGATCTGCTGCGTCTTCAAAAGAAACTTTATCGTCTTCGATGAGCAAATAGCAGGGTTTGTCCATTTTGCCTTCAAAAATGATGGCATCATATCCGGCATACTTGATCTTCAGGGAAGCATGGCCGCCCATGGAGCAGTCGCAGATAGTTCCTGTAGCAGGGGACTTGCCGGTGATGGCCAGTTTTCCTGTGCAGGGAACGTTGGTGCCTGTCATGGGGCCGGTCATAAAGATCAACTTGTTTTCCGGGGAAAGGGGATCCGTTCCAGGCTTCAGTTCTTCATAAAGATATTTGATGCTGAGGCCTTTGGATCCGATGTATTTTTCTGCCCAATCCATGCGCAGGGGTTCGGTTTTCGCTTCTTTTTTGCTCAGATCGACTCTGAGTACGTTATTCTGATATCCTAACATGACCATTTGTTGCAGCCTCCTTCGTTACTCAAAGCGGAGAGCCCCTTGGGGGCAAACCTTGACACACATGGGATCTCCGTTGCAGGTATCGCAGATGTGAGCTTTTTCGTCAAAAATCTTGATGACTTTCTTCGGACACTTTGTGGCACAAACGCCGCAACCATTGCAGATGTCCATGTTAACTTCAATTTTGTCTCCCGCTGTGATGGCATCAAGAGGACAATTCTTGGCACAAATGCCACACAGGGTGCAGAAGGAATCCTTATACTTTAAGGAAGTACCCTTATCATAATAAGTTTCGATTCCGATTCTTGCCTTGGAGGGAATGTACATCCCTTCATGGGTAGCCGAGCAAACCTGTGCGCAAAGCTGGCAGCCGATGCATTTGCTCTTTGTAAACTTAAGTCTTTTCATGCCCATTCTTCCTTTCTCATTCACGGTTTGATGCAAAACAAAAACGCAAAGCCAAAAGAACGCCTTTTGTTCTGGCGCCTTTTCTCCTTTGCGCACTGGCAGGCTGAAAAATCACTCTCTCAACCCTATCGTTTTCGCCGGCAAGCCCCTTGTCGGGCGAAAATCGGAGACTATTCAAATTTGCTATTCTACATCAAAGATACTCGTAGTTTACCTTGAATTGTGCCACTTGTCAAACAATTGTTACTTTTTTATCGCAGTCTTTTTTCTTTTTTTGTCCTCCCGCAGATTTTCTGCGTTGAGAAAAAGATATCTCGCAATTGGGAAAAAGATATCATATTGAGTTTTCCGAACTTTTTGTATATAATCTTGAGTGTAAGTATGTATATAATTAGGTATGGCAAGCATTAGTTCTACTCATTTTTTTATATACCCTGACCCCCCACTATTGCATAGTATTTACCAGAAAGGACTTGTATACTACAATGCTCAGGGAAACTTTACGGCCCGTTTGGGCTGAAATCGATCTTGACAACATCCGCCACAACATACAATCCATCAAGAAGAAGGTTGGCTCCCGACAGATCATCGGGGTGGTAAAAGCGGATGCCTATGGACACGGCATAGTACAGACTGCCAATATACTCATTGAAAACGAGGTCTCGGCCTTGGGTGTCTCCACTCTCAACGAAGCCATTTCCCTGCGGGAAGCCGGTTTCACCTGCCCCATCGTTATGTTGGGCCTGACCCCCTGGATGTACCATTCCGAGCTTCTGGACTACGACATCACCCCCGTGGTGGCTTCCTATATGGATACCCGGGTCCTCTCCACTCTGGCGGTACAGAGAAAGAAAGTCGTCGAAGTCCTTCTTGCCGTAGAGACAGGAATGGGCCGCATCGGTTTTATTCCCACAAAGGGCAGCATTACTGAAATTACTGGCATTTGTGGTCTTCCCAATATCAAAATCAAAGGCATCTTTTCTCACTTTGCCACAGCAGATGCAGCGGACAAGACCTTTGCCCACGAACAGTTGAAAAACTTTGACACCTTCAAAAAAGAACTGGAAGCGGCCGGGGTCCCCATTCCTTATCGCACCATCGCCAACAGCGCTGCCATCATGGAGCTGAAAGAATCCTATTTCGAAGCGGTCCGTCCGGGCATCGCCCTTTACGGCTGCTATCCCTCCGAGGAGGTAGACAAATCCCAGCTTTGTCTAAAACCTGCCATGACCCTGAAGGCTAACATTGCCTTCGTAAAAAAAGTCCCCGCAGGAACCTCTATTGGCTATGGACGGAATTTCATCACCCAAAGGGAAAGCGTGATTGCCACCCTTCCTCTGGGTTACGCCGACGGCTACCCTCGCTCTCTTTCCAACAAGGGTCTGGTTCTCATCAAAGGAGAATTTGCCCCTATCGTAGGGACCATCTGCATGGATCAATTTATGGTAGATGTCACGGATATCCCGGCGGTAAGAAAATACGACGAGGTGGTCCTCCTGGGAACCCAGGGAGACAAGACCATTTCAGCGGACAATCTGGCAGCCCTGGCGGATACCATCAATTATGAGATCATTTCCCGGATCGGGCACAGAGTTCCCCGGATCTATCTTGATAAAACAAAGGATCTCAAGCAGAAAAAAAGCGAATAGACTATTCGCTGAACAGACCATATTTGACTTTTACCCGCTCCAGTTTTTCACAGAGAGGCCGGGTGAGAAGCAGCAAAAATAACACCGTGGCTCCTGCGTGGACCAGATTGAAAAGAAGACCTGCGGCAAAGGTGGCTGCCACCAGTTCCCAGGTGATGTCCCTGGTCCACATGACCACAGCGCAAAGATCCATGATACTCCCATATAAAAGGAAGACAGACAGACCTCCGAAGACAGCGGCGGCTCTGCCTGTTTTTTTTAGCAGTCCTTTTTCCGCCAGGACTCCTGCCAGGTAACCGATGAGCCCCATAGCAAACATCTGCCAGGGAACAAAGGGACCCTGGCCAAAAAAGAAATTGGAAACAAAGGCGGTAAGGGCCCCGGTGAGAAAACCCGTTTCCCGTCCAAAGCAAAGGGCGGCGATGATGACGATGGCTACCACCGGCTTCATTTGGGGAAGCATGAAAAAGGCCGCCCGGCCTGCCACGGCGATGGCGGTGAGCACGGCCACAAGAAGGAGCTCCGATGCCCGGGGCTTCCTTTTTTCAAACGCCGCAAAAAACGGGATCATGGCGTAAGCAATGAGAAGAAAGCTGATAAAATAGTATTTCCGGTCATCCAAAAAAACCACCCCTGCAAAAATGGTCAGGGGGACCAGGACAAACAAAATACCGGAAAGCAAACCTTTTCTTCGTCTCATATATTTCTTTGCCGAAAGCACTCCTTTTTTTTGATTTTTATCTTGTACTTTTACCTATTTTATTGCAAATTGGACTTTTCCGCAAACAGTTCATCTTCTTCCAGATACTTTTTGAATTTTTCCGGATGTGTCAGGACAAAAGAAACGATCCCGGCGGTGATGGGAATCATCGCCACGCAGCCGATCCCGCTGAACATCATAGCAGCAAAATCCTGAAAAAAAGATTTTGCGTTAATGATCTCTGAAAAAGAAAGTCCTGCGTCCTTATAGTAGATCAGCAGGGTCATCGCCTCTCCCAGATAAGCAAAATACAGGGTATTTACCGTTGTTCCCAAAATATCTCCCCCGATATGCATTCCCGAGGAAAAAAGTGCCTGAGCCGTCATCCCTCTATTGTTCCTATAGACTTCATAAACCGCAGAAGAAATGGCTATGGACGTATCCATTGTCGCCCCGAGAAGGCCGATAAGGATCACAAGCACCGCAATATTCGTCATACTGAGTTGAATGTCGGAGGACAGACCCTGCAACTGGTCTCCTTGCTGTATCACCTCATGTATTCCCTGCAAATTTGCGCTGCCGCAAAGCCCCACCGCCAGCAGGAACAAGGTCCCACTTACAAGAAGCACCGCACCAAAAGAAGCAATGGTCTTGGCATTCTTGCCGTTTTGATAAAACAGAGTGCTGCAATTTATAAGAAAACAGGCCAAAAAAGCAATGCCCAAAGGATTGACTCCCAAAGTCAGCAATTGGAGGGAGCCCCACAATACAAGTAAATTGCAAAAAAGAGAAATCAGCGTGACAGCCCCTCTTTCTCCTCCTATTATGATCAACAGCGCTATAAAAAAAACGCCCAATGCAACTATCATTTTTGCCGCAAACCTCCAACGCCTTTCCAAAAGAAAAGGGACACTCCCAGAGAAACAGGAATAGCAATCAAAATGCCGATTCCCCCCAACAGAAAGCGGTAAACCTCAAAGGGAATATGCTGGGATACAATGGTGACCAGAGAAATATGATTTTTCATTTTCAGGAGCATGACAGGGATCTCCCCGGAAACATAAGCAAAAAGCATGACATTGATCATAGTTCCCATGATGTCATGTCCCACTTCCCTGCCGGATCGCAGTAATGCCCTTGCGGAAATTCCTTTGTCTTTGTAAAGCAATTCGTTGATGGTGGAGGACATGGTAATGGATACATCCATCGTTGCACCCAGTCCTCCAAAAAGGATTTGGGCCATAAAAATTTGAGGCAAATCATCATGACTGGACAAGTATTCCATAAACCCATAGTCGACTCCCCCCGTGTTCTTCATTGTGAGGAAAAAAAGAAGCATGGTCAAACCAATAGAGCACAAAGTTCCCACAATGGCTGCGCCGGTTTTCCGGTTGAATCCGCTGACCAAAAGCAAAGAAAAAACCGCAAAAAGAACCATCAGTATGTTGCTGAGAAAAAAGAAGTCTATGCCCTTCTCATAAAAAACCAGGACCTGCAAAAAAATAAATACGTTAAAAAAGAGAGACAGCGCCACAAAAATGCCCTTTTTCCCTGTAACAAAAAGAACCCCGCAGAAGAAAAGTGCAAGGAGCATGGCAAACGACTGGTCCCGTTTGAGACCGGAAATATGACCGGAAAGAATGTCTCCCGGCACTATTTTTGAGACAAAAACCTGATCGCCCTTCCTGTATTCTTCATCGTATACCTGTGAGGAGGAATACTCATGGTTTAAGCGTATTTCCCGACCCTTCCATTGGCCGTTTACCAGAACGCCAGTTATTTTTTGGGAATAGCTTTGCTCTGTCCCAACGGTTTTTTGGCAAGAATTTTCTACCTCTGTAATTCTTACTACGGGAATTTTATATAAAAAGCCATCCTGTCCCACGACGACCACCGCCACAGACAGTAAAACCAGGATCCCCAAATAGAAAAACACCCTTTTTTTATGCGCCACAAAAAAAACTTTCCCCTGCGCCATTATATCCCTCATAACAAGTGTTCCCTGCAAGAATCAATGATACTCTGCGCCGTAACAGTCCCCTCCAGCAGCTGCCGGGACATCCGGTTGGCCGCCGTGGTGTAAAAGCTGTTATCGGCAAAAAAACGGCCGGGCTCGCCCTCTCCCACGATGGAACCGTCAAAAAACATGGCACAGCGATCCGCATACTGGGCGCAAAACTCCACATCATGGGAAACCAAAACGATGGTTTTCCCTTGCTCTTTCAGTTTTTTCAGCATTTCGGCCAGCTCTTTTTTGAAAAAACTGTCGAGCCCCTTGGTGGGCTCATCCAAAAGAAGAATGGCCGGATCGGTAAGGAGAACTTTTGCCAGTCCTCCCCGTTGCTGCTCTCCCCCGGAAAGATCGGAAGGATGGCAGGAAAGGAGATGTTCCAGTCCTGTCAGAGTCACCACTTCCTCCAGTGCCTTCCGATTTTCTTCTTCAGAAAACCCATTTTCTTCCAGCGCTTCTTCCAGATCTTCTTTCAAGGTGCTGGCGAAAAACAAGGTTTTGGGATCCTGAGGAAGCATTCCCAACCCCTTTTTCAGGCTCTCCTTTTCTCTCTTTTTCACAGAAGGGCTTCCCTTTACCACTACTTTTCCCCGGTAAGGCCGCTGCAGGCCGCCCATGACCCTGAGGGCCGTGGTTTTTCCGCTGCCGTTGCCTCCCACGATGGCGTAGATCTCTCCTGCCGGGATCTCCACGTTCAAGTCCCGGAGCACATCTTCTCCGTCTCTTTCATAGCGAAACCAGACTTCCTTGAGAGAAATCGCCGCTTCTTTTTGCTTTTTCCTCTCCCGCCCCAACTCTTCGTCCTCTGCGTAAAGAGCAACAGCTGCCGGAGCGACCCTTCCTTCCAAAATGCCTTCCTGCTCAGACAGCATTTCTCTCAGGCGCATCCTTCCTTCCCTGACGGTAAGCGGGGGCTCTCCCCGGCTTCCCTCTGGATCCAGTGCCCCAAACACCTGCAGGGGAGTGGGCATGGCGAAAAGCATGGGATGCCCGGTTTGCGCAAGGAAGCGGCCGATAGCTTGCGGCCGGTCCGCCGCAAGCAGCCTCCCGCGGTGGAGAAGCAGCACCTGATCCGCCGCCGGGAGGATCTCCTCGAGACGGTGCTCAGTAATAAGGACAGTGGTTCCGATCTCCCGGTTGATGCGCTGCACCGTTTCGAGGAAATCGGCCGCCGCAATAGGATCCAGCTGGGAGGTAGGCTCGTCCAAAATCAAAACATCGGGCTGCATAGCCATCACCGCTGCCAGATTCAAAAGCTGCTTCTGTCCCCCGGAGAGTTTGGCCACATCCCGATGGAACCAATGCTGTATCCCGAAAAAGGAGGCCATTTCCGACACACGAAGCCGTATGGTCCGGGGATGGGTCCCCAGGCTCTCCAGTCCAAAGGCCAGCTCATGCCATACCTTGTCCGTAACGATCTGACTTTCGGGATTTTGAAGAACAAAACCGATCCTTTGGGACTGCTCTCTTTGCCCCACCAAATCCAGGTCACGGCCATAAAAAAACACTTTGCCTTCTTTATTCCCCACCGGGGTCAGGGCCGTTTTCAAATGCCGCAGCAGCGTGCTTTTTCCACACCCCGTCTGCCCGCAAACCAGCACAAAGCCTCCTTCTTCCACAGAAAAAGAAAGCTCCGAAAGAGCGGCTTCTTCTCTGTTCGGATAAGTAAAACTTAAATTTTCGATCTCAAATACCGCCAACGCCAATCCTCCGCAAGATCTGTCAAAACAGGGGCAAAACAAAGCAACCCATAAGGAATAAAAATCAGCTTTCCTGCCATGGTTCCCCTTCCCACGGAAAACACCGGAAAATACTGTATGAAATACTGTCCTGAAAAGCCTCCCACCACGATCAAAACCACCAGACCCGAAAGCAAAAGCATCTTCAATCTGTCACGGGAATCAAAGCGATAGAGGGAATAGGTGGTCCTTCCCGGCAGTCCGTATCCACGGGATCGCATGGAATCGGCTGTTTCCATGGAGTGCTCCAGAGCCCAGCTCACCAGTACGGAAAGGATCTTTGTGCCGTTCTTCATCCGGGAGAAAAGGTTGCCCTCGTTTACGCTTTTTCCAATGCCGCACCTTGCAGCGATGATGACTTTTGCCTGTTCCTGAAAATGGGGAACAAAGCGAAGGATCATGGAAAACACTAAAGAAAGGGCGGGAATTCTTTTCCCAAACAAGTACATGAACTTATCGGAAGTCATAACTTTATTATAGCAGGAAAACCACAAAATGACGCTGCCAAACATGGATCCTGTGGCCAAACCGTACAGGATGGATTCCCGGGTGACGGGATTGTCCCGAAGATAAAAAAGGATGGTCATCCCTTCATGGTTGAACAGGGGATTGACCAAAGACGCCACAAAAACCATGGGCAGAAGATAACGCAGGATATTGAGAAGTGCCTTTTTTCCGTAAAGCCGCAAGGCGTAAGAAAAAGCGCCAAAAAAAGAAAGGGCCAGTGTCGCCGGATGCAAAAACACCATGGAGAAACAGATCACCCCGCAAAAATAGGTAAAATTCAATATGGGGTGATAGGAAGAAAACGCATCTTTCATGGATACTCCTTTTCTTGTTTTTCCGTTCTAAATTTCCGGTCCACCCACATCCCGGCCCTGATCGCAGGTATAGCGCCATTCCACTATATCTCCGGTCCCGAGCTTCGTGTTGCTGCTCCCGGTTCCCAGGACTTCGCCGTTTACCTTGTAGGTCCAGCCGGAAAGCTCTCCGCAATCAAATTCGTACAGATTAGCGATGCCCTCTACATAATTGGTGTTCAAAGCAGGGGTTTTCGTGAACTCCATGTGGATCTTCCGGTCTTTGGTCAGGCGCAAAAGCAGGTCAAAGACTGTCTCCCCCTCTTCAAACGCCACTTCTTCCGGGCTCATGATCCAGCCGTCCTCTGGTACAATGGAAACCTTTGAGGGATCCAGGCTGTCCAGATTGTCAAGTATGGTCGAGCAGTCTATGGAAAAAGTAACGGTGTTCCCCTTTGGTGTTACGTTCCCGATCTTTTTTTCCTCTTCGTTCTTTTCGAACCCCTTTTCTTTGCTTGCAGCAGAACCAACAGAAGCAGCTGCTGCCCCTCCTGTGGTGGTGTTGGCCACTGCCTGCACTGCGGACTCGGTGGCAAGACTCCCCTGCTGTTCTGTGGAAACTTCACTGTTTCCCTCTCCCTCACCGCCGCTTCCTCCGCAGGCGCAAAGGGCAAAGACCAACAGGAAAACCGTCAAAAGAACTACCAGCTTCCTTCTCTTCATTTCCTTATTCCTTTACAATCACTGCTGTCTTATGCTCCCCATCCCAGGTGACCTGGGCGGCAAGGCCCTCTGCCACAAACCGAAGGGGGACCAAAGTGCTTCCATTCAAAAGCAGCCCGCTGGCATCCAATGCTACGGGAGTGCCATCGACATAGCCCACTTCCTCCCCGATGGTAAGCTTCACCTGCCGTCCCGAAAGCTCAGCCTGTGCAGTTTTTGTTATTCCGTCCCAGGTGACTTTGGCTCCCAGCGCCTCGAAGATCCCCCTCAGAGGAACCAGGACTCTTCCGTTCCGATTCACCGGTTCCTGGGAAAAATCAAGATACTTTCCGTTCAAAAGGACCCTGTAACTGCCTGTATTTGAAGAAGAAGCTTCCGTATCGGCTTCCTCTTTTTTCGCCACATCCTCCATGGCAAACAAGGGGGTTTTTCTCGTAAGGAATCGCTGGTACCCTGTCAGCGCAAGAAAAGCCTGCTCCGTAGCCATGAGATCAGCGCTCCCTGCCCGGAGGTGCCGAAAGCTTCCGTCCTCATTGGCAAATCCCAAAAGAGCGGTCACCAGACCTCTTGTTGTCCCTGCCTCGTCTGTTTTTCGAAATCGGGGATCTTTTTCCGGATCAAGCCCCAAAGAAGTCAGGGCCAGAACAAGTTGGGCGGTGCTCTCGCTGCTCTCCTCTCCGGCAAGGGTCATGGCTCCGCTTTTGGCCTGGGCCTGAGAAAGCCAGTCCAAAGAGCGCACCACCACAGGAGCGATTTCTTTTTTTTGCTGATAGGGAGCGAGGGCCTGCAGCACCATGGCAGTGACATCCGGATCGGGAGCTCCGCTTCCCAGGGAGAACCCGCCTCCTTGGGCTTCTCGGGAGCAGATATAAGATAAGATCCCCTCCCGGGCAGTGAGCTCTGCCGTGGCCGAAAGCCCTGCTTTTTCCCGACTTGAGGGAAGGGAGTACGCTCCGCTGTCCAAAGCAAGCAAAGCGTAAACCGGTCCATTCAACCCCTGCTTTTTGACCTGCGAAAAGTCTGCCAGCCGTGCCAGCAAATCATAGCCTCCTGCGTTGGCAGGGTCTTTCCCTAACGCCGTCCAAGCCAGGATCACCCGGGAATATTCCGTGTATTTGTTGGTGGTAAGGATCCCTTTGCTTTCCTTTAATATTTTTGTAGCATTGTCGATGTACTTTTGAAAAAAGCTCTCCGCATCTTCTGCCGGAAACTCTCCCCGGGCCAGTCCCAGTACCGTCCATTCCCCGCCCACGGAATTGATTTCCGGGCAAGTCACAATTTTGCCAAGGTAGCGAGCGGTTTCTTCCAACTTCGCCGCAACTTCCTCTTCCCCTACCGTTTGGACACGTTCATCCGCAAAGACCTGGTCGGGAATACCAAAAGCAAGCCCTTGAAAAGACAACAAGAGAGAGAGAAGAAAACACAGAGAAACATGCAAAAAGTTTCCTCTGGCAGGCCCACCCGTTTTTCCAAAAATCCCAGCTGTTCCTTGCTGTTTTTCTCTCTCTCTTTTCATCCTGTTCTCCTATTCTGACAATAAACGATAAAGTACCTGTGCCATCTGGGCACGGGTGGTTTTTCCCTTTGGCTCTATTTTTCCGGCGTTTCCTGTGAGAACTCCCTGTTTTACCAGGATCTCCATGCTTTCTGCTGCATAGGCAGAAATATTGTCTTTATCGGAAAACACAGACAACACATTATTTTTTGGTGTACTGGCGGTTGTCCCTTCCACCACAACCAGTGCTCTGTTCAAAAGAGTGCACATCTCTTCCCTGGTAAGGGTCCTTTCGGGAGCAAAGCAATTGTTTCCGATTCCCGCAGTAATCCCCAGCTTTTTGGCGGCAGCAAGGTAATTGGTGTAATAGGTGTTTCCAGCATCCACAAAATTCTCCGTCGGTTTTTCTATAGGAGCAATGCCGTACGCCCTGAGAAGCATCACCAGGAACTCTCCTCTTGTCAATGCTTTGTCGGGAGAAAATTTACCCGCTCCGGTACCGGAGGCAATGCCTCTTGCAGCAACAAAACCTACTGCTTCAGCATACCACTCTCCAGAGGACACATCCACAAAATTCACCTTATTATAGGCAATGGCATATTGGGAAAAATGGGTGACAGCAAAATCTACCTTTCCTGTCTTTGCATTGTATGCCCCACGAACGCCTTCCAGTTTTCCCGCATCGTCTATGTAATATACCACTACGGCCTCGGGATCCTCTCCTTCTGCCAGTTTATAGGGCACGCTGATGTCCACGCTGCCCTGCCCAAACTGCGAAACGGTCCGATCTCCCTTTTGCAGAGTAAAATCAAAAACCGGGCGCTCTCCCACCAGAGCTTTTGCCTTCTCGTCTAACTTGGCTTTGTCTCCTTCTGCCACAGTAAGATTCAGACCTTTGCCCCCCTGTGCTGCCCCAATAGCTTCCATGGCTTTTTCGTCAAAGGTCAGATCACACAACGCCGACTCAATGCGAAGGGCAGTATTTTCATTCTTCAACAGGGCTTCTGCCGCATCTTCGGGAATAGAAAGGGCCACTCCCTTTGCCGTCTGGGAAACACCCACATTGATCAAAGCCACTTTGCTTTTGCCGTCATTCTCTTCTGCCAGAGCTTTTTTGAACTCCGTCAAGGTGGTTCCGGAAAGGGTGGCACTGGCCATGCCCGTGGCTTTGTTTTCTGTTGCCGAAAGGGAAACTTTTACTGCTGTTTCCGCTGCTGCTTCGGGCACTTTGTATCCGGAAGATCCCTGTTCTTTTGTGTAATCGGAGGTGTAATGAAATTCGATTTCTTCTCCGTCATTTACCGTATATCCGCTGATACCCATGGAGGGATGGGTGCCGTTTACAGTATACATCCATCCGGAATTGACACCGCCGTCAAACTCTGAAAGTCCTTGGATCATTGACACATAGTTCCCCCCGGAAATGGTATATTCGATCCCCTTTTCATTCATAACCTTACGGAACACGTCCTTGATGGTAGAGTCTTTATTGACAGTAACAGAATACCCATTAAATGCAGAAGAAACATTTTTTAAGGAAAATTGGACGGTGACCGTTTCGGCTTCCATCGCAGGAGGAGTGTAATTCCCGCTGTTTTCATTGTTCCCGGTTTCTCCCGCCGCCACAGCAACACCCTGCCCTGAAGCGGCTCCGCTGAAGTCAAAAATATGACAGGCTTGCCCGGGCGTCGTTCCCTGATCTGCAAGCAATGCGAGAAAGGATTGCTTCGTAGCATAATCATTGAAAAGCTGATCGCTATAACCAAACCCATCATTTGTTGCAGTACGGAAAAGAAGGAGCCCGTCACTCAGGCTGGCCAAAGACCCCGCTTTTGTGACAGCAGAGGGATCTTCTCCAACGGCTGCCATGGCTAACATGGACA
>Ga0302242_1000557_pt1 | contig 35831 bp, 32 predicted proteins | sample AAG_UR_Lys_MG_FD_193510 | JGI IMG/M metagenome (GOLD analysis project Ga0302242, IMG submission 193510) | Enriched activated sludge microbial communities from anaerobic digester in WTTP, New Holstein, Wisconsin, United States - AAG_UR_Lys | ecosystem: Engineered > Bioreactor > Anaerobic >...
CTGGGGACCTCCGCTTCGGTGGATATTTGCAGGAAATAAGGATCACAGAACAAAAAGGACCAGAAGTAAAAAAACCGCCCGGGATTTCGTTCCGTGCGGTTTTCTTGGCTTTTCAACTTGTGACTGCGGCTTATTTTTTCAACTTCTGAAAGATGGACGCTACTCGTTCTTCTTCGCTGAGTGCATTGCGATAGTTGCGGGTGCCGAAATAAAAGAGAAGGCCCAGCGCCATCCAGACGGCAAAGATCTTTACGCCGAGAGCACCCATGAAGGCGGAAGCACCCGGCCAGAAGGTGCTGATAACGATCAGGGCAGAAACCGCTGCGGCAAACCAGATCAGGGGAAGACCGCCGGGGGCCTTGAAGGGACGGGGCATTTCCGGATGTGAGGCCCGCAGACGAATAGCCGATAAAGAGGTGATCAACCAGCCAATGACAAAGGCGGTGGAACCAACTACTGTTAAGGGGTCAATAACCCCCATGCCCACAAAGGGTCCGGCCAGACAGGCGACGGCTACAAAAAGATTAGCACCTGTGGGCGTTCCGTATTTCGGATGGATCTTATTGAAAAAGCCCGGGAGAAGGCGTGCCCGACCCATGCCGAGGAGCAACCGGGAAGAGGCGATATAAAAGCCGTTCCAGGTGGTGAACAGGCCGGCGAGAGCACCGAGTAGGACCACCCAGTATAAAATGGTGCCAAGAATTCCACCATAAAGTGCCTTCATTAACAGAGAAACGGAAGGTGCGCCAAAGGACGCAAATTCTTTCCATGAGATGGACATCCCGGTGGAGAGGATCATAATACAATAAAAGAGGCCGGCACTGAGAATGACAAGGACTAAAACTTTTCCCAGGCGCCCATAGTCAAGACCGCTTCCTCCTTCTTCGGCTGCCTGAGGTATCGTATCAAAGCCAGCCAGAAAAAACGGTGCAATAACGATTACGGCAAAAATACCTCCGACCAGGGACGTATGCGATCCTTTGCCGATATTTTCGTAAAGAGGCATCAAATTAGACGAATCGGCATAGACAATGGTGCAGAGCATCACAAGAAGCCCGGCGCTGATCAGAATAAAGCTCAGTACCGTCTGGGCTTTGCCTGCGATTTCAGCACCCACCCAATTCAGAAGGATCACGGCAAAGGAAAGTATAACTCCCAATAGTATGCCTTTCCCATAGATCCCTACACCGGCAATGGTATAGAGGGGAATGCCGGATTTGAGAGAGGGAAAAAGCAGCGCCATAATGTCGTTGATATAAATCGCTTCCCAGGGAATGATGGTGATATAGGCCAGAGCGACGAACCAGCCTCCCAAAAATGAAGGGAATGTGCCAAAGGCACGATAGGCAAACGCCACAACGCCACCGGCTACCGGCATGGAACTTGTTAATTCTGCATAGCAGAAAGCAATGGGAATGATCACAATAGTTGCGACAGCGTAGGCAATGAGAGCGGGAATGGGACCGCCCCCTTTTGCAAACCATCCATTGACTGCTACTGCCCACCCGACTCCGACGATGGAACCAAAACCAAGCATGAAGAAGTCGATGAGGTTTAACCCGTTCTTCTCTTTTTTCATTGATAGCCTCCTTTCATTCTGCTGAACATAGAAAAAAGTGCAAAAAAATATTGGTGTACTTAGAATGCCTTCCCTGGATAGATCTCCACCGTGAGCAAATACTCTAAAATGATATGCTCATTTAAGAGTATATTACCTTTTCTTTAAAAATAAAACACTGAAATTGAAAAAAATATAAAATGTTGCAAATTAGTGAAACAGGAAAGGCCGCTCCCCCATGATGTTGTACCACGGGAAGACGGCCTTGTTTGTTTTATAAAAATATGGTGATGAATGGTGCTTATACATTGAACAGGAAATGGATCACATCCCCGTCTTTCACTTCATATTCTTTCCCTTCTGAACGAATGAGGCCTTTTTCCCTGGCAGTGGCCAGGTTGCCCCCGCAGGCGATGAGCTTGTCATAGGGGATGGTTTCTGCCCGGATAAAACCCTTTTCAAAGTCCGTATGGATCTTTCCTGCGGCCTGAGGCGCTTTACTGCCCCTGGTGATGGTCCAGGCGCGGACTTCCGGGGTGCCTGCTGTCAGGAAGGAAATGAGATTGAGCAGGTGATAGGAGGCTTTGATCAGCTTGTCCAGACCGGATTCGGCAATGCCAAGATCCTCCAGAAAAGCTGCCCTTTCTTCGTCTTCCAGTTCTGCGATTTCGGACTCAAGTCTGGCGCTTATGACTACAACTTCGGAACCTTCGCTCTCTGCAAAGGCGGTAACGGCCTTAACCATGGCATTGCCTTCGGTGTCAGCAATCTCATCCTCCGACACATTGGCGGCATAAATCACCGGCTTGTAGCTCAAAAGATCCAGGGATTCCACAAATTCCTTTTCTTCTTCGGAAAGGTCGGCGGAACGTGCGGTTTTGCCGGATTCCAGTACCGCCTTCAATTTTTGCAGGACCTCAATTTCACTCTGGAGAGTCTTGTCACCCTTGAGATTTTTTTGCGCCCGCTGCAGCCGGCGATCCAGTACTTCCAGGTCGGAAAGGATCAGTTCCAGGTTGATGGTCTCAATGTCGGACAGGGGATCCACTTTTCCGTCTACATGGACCACGTTGGGGTCTTCAAAACAGCGTACCACATGGACAATGGCGGATACTTCCCGGATATGTCCTAAAAATTTGTTTCCCAGGCCTTCACCTTTGGAAGCGCCTTTTACAAGGCCGGCAATGTCAAAGAATTCAATGGTGGTATAAACAGTCTTCTTTGAATTGTACATATCATGAAGGACTTTCAGCCGTTCATCGGGAACGGTAACGACCCCTACGTTGGGTTCGATGGTGCAAAAGGGATAGTTGGCGGCTTCTGCACCAGCCTTTGTGATCGCATTGAAAAGTGTGCTTTTGCCCACGTTGGGCAAGCCTACGATGCCTAATTTCATTTGTGTTTTCTCCTTTGATAGTGCTCCTGACTCATAGTAAAAATGGGGGAGCAGGGCGTGTGGATCTTAATAAAACATACGGCTTCTTTTTTTCTTCCGGTAACGGAGGAGAAGGTATGCAATGAAAAACAGGATAAATACGGTGAGACTCATCACCTGTGCCATGCGGAAAGGTCCCAGCATGAGACTGTCTGTGCGGAGAGATTCCACAAAGAAGCGTTCTACAGAATAAAGCATGCCATAGAGCAAAAAAGTTTGACCGTGGAATGTGCTGTAATTGTCGATGCGAAGCAGGATCAGGAAAAGAAGGAAGCACCAAAGAGATTCATAAAGAAACGTAGGGTGCACCATCTGGCCGTCGGCAAGTATGGCCCAAGGTAGGTCCGTGGGGCCGCCGTGGGCTTCCTGGTTAAAATAATTGCCCCATCTTCCGATGGACTGGGCAAGAGCGATCCCCGGGGCCACAAGGTCCATAAGGTTGAGGGGCCGGATGCCAAAGGCCAGGGAGGCGATCACTGCGGAAAGGATACCTAAGAGGAGACCCCCGTGAATGGCCAGACCCCCGGAGCGGATATTGATCATGGCAAGAAAATCACCCTGATAATAGTCCCAGTTAAAAATAACATAATACAGGCGAGCGCCCAAAACCCCGAGGGGAAGGGCGATCAACGTCAGATCGACGACTCTTTCCTGACGGATTTCGTGACGGGGAGCTCTTACATAGGCCGTCAAAAGGCCGAGAAGCATCCCTGTGGCAATGCAAATGCCATACCATCGGATGGAAAAACCAAAAATGGAAAAGGCAATGGGATCCGGTTCGGAAAGAAACATGACTAATCCTCCGTCAATAGCAGCTACTTAATCAGTGACATAAATTATACGCTATCGGAAGGGATAACGCCAGTATAAAATGAATTCCGCTTTGTCAGGTGATATGCTATAATAAGCAATAATAGTCTTTTCCGACAGAACTGAAAGGGATGAAGCGTATGAAAGTCATTGTAACAGCCCCCAAGGGAAAAATGGGAAAATTGATCATTAAAGTGGCCGTGGATCGGGACCGCATTGACGTCAGTGCCGCCCTGGGCCCTAAAGGCAGGGATTACATAGGCGAAGATGTAGGCTTTGCCGCCGGTCTTGGATATAAAATCAATGCCCCTGTGGTAGATGACCTGGAGAAGGTCATTGAAGACTGTGATGTTATCATTGATTTTTCTACGGTGGAGTTTTCCATGGAGGCTCTTCGTTTGGCGGTAAAACACAAAAAACCTTTTATTTGCGGGACCACCGGTTTTTCCGGGGAACAGCTGCGGGAGATAGGCTGCGCAGCCAAAGAGATTCCTTTGCTGAAGGCATCCAACACTTCCTATGTGGTGAGCCTCATGAAGGAATTGCTGGCAACGGCGGCAAAAGGGCTTTACGGCAAGGCGGATATTGATATCATTGAGATGCATGACCGCAATAAAAAAGATGCTCCCAGCGGGACTTCCATCGAGATGGCTGAGACCATGGCCAAGGCTACGGGAAACGGAAATGATCTGGATGCGGTGCATTTTCATTCTGTCAGGTCAGGGGATATTTCCAGCAGCCATACTGTCATATTCGGCTGTCTGGGAGAAAGGCTGGAGATCACTCATCATGCCCACGACTGGGAGTGCTTCGCTCGGGGAGCGGTGGATGCAGCATTTTTCCTCGACGGGAAAGCTCCGGGCTTCTATACCATGCAGGATGTGATTCGGGCAAAAACCGCAGAATAGGAACGGGAAAAGCGGGAAAAGAGAAGACACTGGAGCAGAAAAGGAGATTTTTATGCCAGCGGAACACAGATTTGCGGTCCTCATCGATGCAGACAATATTTCAGATAAATACATTCGCTTTATTTTAGACGAGATATCCTACGAGGGAGTGGCCACTTACAAGCGCATTTATGGTGACTGGACCAAGCCGGCCATGGCTCCATGGAAAAAGGTGCTGTTGGAGTATTCCATCGCCCCCATCCAGCAATATGGATATACCACCGGCAAGAATGCCACGGATTCAGCCATGATCATCGATGCTATGGACATTTTGTATTCGGGCAATGTGGACGGATTTTGCCTTGTGACCAGCGACAGTGATTTTACCCGTCTTGCGGCAAGGCTGCGGGAGTCGGGCATGGATGTAGTAGGGATGGGAGAGCGAAAGACCCCCAAACCTTTCGTTGTGGCATGTAATAAGTTCAAATATCTGGACATTCTGGCTGCGCAGGATGCGGAGAACAAACAGCAGACAGCGAGAACTCCGGAAGTAAAACAGAAAAAAGAAGATATTAAGGAACGACTGATCAAATCCAAGGCAGAAGAAGTCAAGAAAAAGGATAAGATCGTGATCCCGGTGCCGGAAGGATTTGAGGAAGAAACAGACCTCAAGCCGGAAATGACCACACTGGAGACCATCGAGAAGGCTGTACAGATGATCATCCGCGAGAACTCCGGCGAGGACGACTGGGTCTTCATCGGCGATATCGGCAATATGCTCTTGAAAAGATATCCTGATTTTGATGTTCGGAACTTCGGTTATCAAAAGCTGACTCCTTTTATCCGTTCCATGTCCCAGTTCGAGATCCGGTCAGAAAAACATGGAAGCAGCATGCTTGTTTATGTCAAGGAAAAGGAATCAAAAAAATAAGGCCGATTATTTAGTGTATGAAGATCCCTGCCATTTTTTACGGCGGGGATTTTTTGTGCAAAAAACAAAATATGGTGGCGCAGTGAAACGACGCAACAAAATGTTGTGCATGAAGAGGCGAGGTGGCTGGCGGACCGAAAAAAATGGGGCTTTGCAAGGGGTGCAAGCCCATTTTTTCGCTCAAAAATGTTGCAAAGGGGAGGGAAGTGGAGTATAGTGGAGACATCGTTCGGGAAAAATGGAGATGCGAGATGTTTATTGGAGAATATCAACACTCAATCGATGCAAAGGGCAGGATCATCATCCCTTCCAAGTTCAGAGACGAACTGGGCCATCAGTTTATCATGACCAAAGGGTTGGATGACTGTCTTTTTATTTATTCGATGGAAGAGTGGAAAAAATTCGAAGGAAAACTGTCGGATCTTCCCATTGCCAGTAAAGAAGCCAGAAGCTTTGTCCGGTACTTTTTCTCCGGTGCGGTAGAGTGTGAGATCGACAAACAGGGTCGGCTCACCATCCCCCCTCATTTGAGGGAACATGCAAAGATCGACAAAGAGTTGGTCACCATCGGTGTCATGAGCAGAGTGGAAGTCTGGAGCAGGCAGAGATGGGAAAATTACGAAAGCAACGGTCTTGGGTACGACGAGATCGCAAAGAAGATGGAAGAACTGGGGATTTGATCCGAAAGGAGCGGCAATGGACTATCAACACACATCGGTACTCTTTGCTGAAACCATCGAAGGATTGAACATCAGACCGGGAGGCATCTATCTTGATGGAACTCTGGGGGGAGGCGGACACTCCAGGGGTATTTGTGAAAAGCTGAACGGAAAAGGAACTCTCATTGGTGTGGACCGGGACAGAGAAGCCTTAAAAGCCGCCGAAGCCAACTTGCTGGATCAGGAATGCACGAAATACTTTATACACAGTGATTATGAACATATAAAAGATGTTTTAGACAACCTTGGGATTGAAAAAATAGATGGCGCTGTTCTGGATTTGGGAGTGTCCTCTTACCAGTTGGACAACCCGGAAAGAGGCTTCTCCTATATGCAGGATGGCGCCCTCGACATGAGGATGAATGAAAACGATCCGCTGACGGCGGCCCATGTTGTGAACGAATACTCCAAAGAAGAACTGACGGAACTGATTCGAAAGTATGGAGAAGAACGATGGGCTTCCCGAATCAGCGAGTTTATCGTTAAAGAGAGAGCAAAAACTCCCATTGAGACCACCGGACAGCTGGTGGAAATCATAAAAGCCGCTGTTCCGGCGGCGGCCAGAAGGGAGGGTCCCCATCCTGCAAAAAGAACCTTTCAGGCTATACGTATAGAGGTCAACGACGAATTGGGGCAGCTGGAAAGGGCCATTGATCGTTTTATCGATGTTTTGGGGAGTGGTGGCAGGCTCTGCGTGATCACCTTCCATTCTTTGGAAGACCGCATTGTAAAAGAGACCTTTCAAAGACGCCTTTCGCCCTGCACCTGCCCCAAAGAATTTCCTGCCTGTGTGTGCGGTAAGGTTACAGATGTCAGAAAAGTCACCGGCAAGCCCGTTGTAGCAGGTGATGAAGAATTGAAAGAAAATCCAAGAGCGAGAAGCGCTAAGCTTCGGATCATCGAAAAGAGGTAAAAGGAACATGATGGCAGCGGAAAAATGGTATGAATATCAGAAAAGCTATCAAAAGTACGGCTTGGACATGAAACCCGTTGAAAAAAAGCGCAGAGCAGACCCGTCGGAGCAGGTTAGGACCCTGATCAATGCAAGGGATAAAAGCCGGTTGCTGGGCCTCACGGTTTTTGTAGGACTGATCTGTATTTGTCTGATCGTCATGGCGGCTTATTCCGCTCAGGTCAAATACCAACTTAACGGCATACTGGCAGATACCGACAAGGTTTCCGGCGAGATCGAAAATCTCAGGGTAGAACTGAATAGCGTGTCAAATATCACTTCCATTGAGAAAAAGGCAAAGACACGTCTGGGAATGGTTTATCCCACAGCAGATCAGATCACCTATATCGATGGACAGGATGAAGCTATGACAGGGTTTGCGCAAACACTCAAGCAAATTGCATACAATCAGTAAAATTTATCAATGAATTGCATAAGGAGATACTATTCCGGATAACTGAATGATGTTTTGATTCGTATATCCGGTTTTTTCTTTAAGGTGAAATAATGTCCGAGACGACTCTGAATAATAAAAAAAGAATGATCCTTGTTGTTGCTATCCTTTGTCTGGGAGCAACGATCCTGACCTTTCGTGTGGGGTGGATCTCCATCGTGAAAAATGAAGAATACTCAAAGATGGCTGTGGAGCAGCAGACAAGGGACACTCCTGTTCCCGCCCAGCGGGGAGATATCTACGACCGCAATAAGAAGGAATTGGCGGTGAGCGCTCTGACAAACACCATATGGGCCAGACCGGGGGACATCAAGGGCAGCGATTCTGAAGAAGAACAGAAAAAGAATCTTTCCTTTACTGCGGACACCCTTTCCACCATTTTGAAAATGGATCGCAAGGAAGTCATGGAAATCCTTTCTTCCGATAAAAAGCTTCTTAAGGTCGCCAAATACGTAGACGACAAAAAAGCTGACAAGATCCGCGAGGCAAAACTTCCGGGGATATCCATCGTAGAAGATGTGAAACGCTATTACCCCCTGGGAAATTTTGCGGCGCATGTACTGGGCAGCACCACCGACGATAATGTGGGTCTTTCCGGCATCGAATTGAAATATGACAAATATCTGGCCGGAACACCGGGGCGGTGGATCAAAAACACCGATGTTTCCGGTGACAGTCTTTCCTATGGCATCGAGAAGTACTTTCAGGCAAAAGATGGCCTTGGCGTCATGCTGACTATTGATGCGGTGATACAGCATTATGTGGAAGAAGAAATTGCGGCTGTCCAAAAACGCACTTCCGCCAAAAGAGTTTTTTGCCTGATGATGGATCCCAAAACCGGGGACATCCTGGCCATGGCTATGACTCCGGATTTTGACCCTAATAATCCTCGTGTTCCCACTGATCCGGAGAAATTAAAGGTGTTTGAAAGCCTTCCTGATCAGAACAAAATGGCTTTTTGGAACGAAATGTGGCGTAATCCCATGGTCAGCGATACTTATGAACCGGGTTCTACCTTCAAATTGATCACCACAGCCATTGCCCTGGAGGAAAGAAAGACCTATCCCGGAGAAACCTTTGTATGTACAGGTAGCATTGATGTTTACGGGACGAAGCTCCATTGCTGGCGCAAGGGCAATCCTCACGGATTGGAGACCTTGGCCCAGGCGGTGCAAAACTCCTGCAATCCGGTTTTTGTAGAGCTGGGCCTGCGGGTCGGGCTGGAGAAGTACTATAAATATCTGAACAAGTTCGGCCTCATGGAAAAGACGGGGATAGATTATCCCGGAGAAGGGGGGAATATCCTTCAAAATCGCAAAACGGCAGGGCCGGTAGGCCTGGCTACCATGTCTTATGGGCATGGCATTGCGGTGACCCCGGTCAGTCTGATTGCGGCTCTTTCTGCCATTGGCAACGATGGAATGCTGATGCAGCCACGACTGGTAAGAGGGCTTTTGGATAAAGATGGAAAATTGATCGAAAGCTTTGAACCGCAAAAAGTTCGTCAGGTAATTTCCCACGAAACTGCCGACGAAATGGCGTTAATCATGGAATCCGTCGTATCTGATGGTGGCGGAGAAAATGCTAAGATCCCGGGCTATCGCATCGGCGGCAAGACAGGAACGGCCTACAAAGTAGAAAATGGCGTATATACCGAAGATACGTATTCCTCCTTTTTGGGCATGGTTCCCATGGATGATCCCAAGATCGCTCTCCTGCTGGTGGTGGATTCTCCCCAGGGAGTAAAATATGGAAGTATGACAGCGGCTCCGGGTGCAAAGGTGATTATGGAACAGACTCTTCGATATATGAATATTTTTCCCGAATACAGTGAGGAAGAAAAACTGGAAATGGGTGGGGAGATGATCGCTGTTCCGGCGCTGACGGGAAAAGAGTACGAAGAAGCGGTCAAATTGTTGTCTGCGGCAGGCCTGATGAGTCAGGTTTCTCCCGAAAGAGATACTGAGGAAAGCTTTACTGTCGTAGATCAGTATCCAAAAGCAGGAGAAAAAATGAAAAAAGGAAGCACCGTCTATCTGTATTGGAAATAGGAGGCTGTAACAATGAAAGAAATTAAGGCTTTGGAAGCCGCCGCAGCGGTCTCGGGCAAATTGATAAGCGGAGCCTCCGATGCGGGCATTCAGGGGATATCCATCGATTCACGAAAAGTCGGAAGGGGACAGGCCTTTTTTGCTATCCCCGGAGAACGGGTGAACGGGCATGATTATCTGGAAAATGCTATTATGGCGGGATGTTCTGCCCTTTTTATTTCCCGGGAAATGGATCCGGTGGTGTGGGCCTTTGCAGAAAATCGGGGCGTGGCGGTGATTCGTGTGGAAGACACGGAGACGGCGCTGCAGGATCTGGCAAAATACTATCTGACCCTTTTTCCGGTTCGAAAGGTTGCAGTGACAGGAAGCACCGGAAAGACCACCACAAAAGAAATGCTGTATTGGATCTTGTCAGAAAAGTACCAAACGGTGAGAAACCTGGGAAATTACAATAACCTCATTGGCCTGCCCCTTTCTGTTTTTGATATTAATGAAGGAACAGAAGCGGTGGTGTTTGAAATGGGGATGGACCGCCCGGGAGAGATTCGGAGGTTGTGTGAGATCGTCAAACCGGAGATCGGGATCATCACCAACATCGGTCTTTCTCACATTGAACGTCTGGGCAGTCGGGAGAACATTCTCAAAGCGAAAATGGAAATGACAGAGCTGTTTGCGGAGAAAAATACCCTGATTATCAACATGGACAATGACCTGCTGTCGGGACTCCCCAAAAAAGCCGGATATCGAATCATAACTGCGGGGAAAGCAGGAGGAGCTGAGATCCAGATCGCAGATGTGGAGGACCATGGAGAGGACGGGATCAGCTTTCTTCTGAAGAAGGGGGAGGAATCTCAGAAATTCCAGCTTTCTGCAGCCGGGCTTCATAATGCTTCCAACGGAGCGTTGGCCGTTGCTGCCGCCCTGGAATTAGGACTGACCATGGAAGAAGCGGCTTGCGGGCTGACTCGTCTTTCTGATTCGGACAAGCGTCTTCACATCACCGAAAAAAACGGGATCAAGGTCATCGACGACACCTACAATGCCAGTCCTGACTCCATGAGAGCTGCTTTGGACGTCCTTGCGGGCATACGGGGAGAACGACATATTGCCATTCTCGGAGATATGTTCGAACTGGGTGAAAAGGAAGAGGAGTACCATTTTCAAATCGGAGAATATGCTTCCCACTCCGGAGTCAATGTGGTAATATCAGTAGGGAAAAATGCCCGGTTTATTGCGGAAGGAGCAAGAAAAGGGGGCACCAAAGCGGTGCACTTTGAGACAAAAGATCTCCTTCTGGTGGTTCTGGCCCAATGGATCCGTTCGGGAGATGTGGTCCTGGTCAAGGGATCCCGTGGGATGGCCATGGAGAAAATCGTTGCGCAGCTTCAGAAAGCAGGAGAATAAAAAGATAGCATGGAAATGAAAACCATGGCGTTGTCCTTTGTCATTGCCTTATTGCTGACACTGGTCTGCACGCCTTTTCTGATAAAATACCTTAAGAAAATAAAAGCAGGACAAAGCATTCGTGAGGAAGGGCCCCAGTCCCATATGGGAAAATCCGGGACTCCCACCATGGGCGGTATTGTAATGATTTTTGCCGTGATTGCCGCCTGTTTTGCGGCGGTGAAAGCAAGCCATGATTTGGTGATTATTCTGCTGGCCTTTGCAGCCTACGGCGCCCTCGGATTTCTGGATGATTTTGTAAAAATTTCCATGAAAAGAAATTTAGGCCTGACGGCAAAACAAAAACTGGCATTGCAGATCCTCATTGCGGTGGCTCTGGCTTTTTACGAATCGAAAATGTCTGCTTATGGCACGGGGATTCTGATTCCCTTTACGGGGCAGCTTTGGGACATGGGTTTTTTATATATTCCTTTTGTGGCCTTCGTCATGGTGGCCATGGCCAACAGTGTGAATCTCACCGACGGGTTGGACGGATTGGCTTCCGGTGTCAGCCTCATCGTGGCCTTGTTTCTCATGTTCACCGGCTTTGTTCTGAAAACCCCGGAGACTGCGGGTTTTTGTGCTGCCTTAGGGGGAGCCTGTTTGGGGTTCCTTTTTTACAACAGGCATCCGGCAAAGATCTTTATGGGAGATACCGGATCCATGGCACTGGGTGGAGGTCTTGCAGCCGCCGCTGTTGTCATGAATATGGAACTTATCATTCCCATAGCCGGTGGGATCTATTTTGCGGAGGCTCTTTCTGTGATACTTCAGGTGGGTTATTTCAAAAAGACGGGAGGCAAGCGCCTGTTCAGAATGGCACCCTTGCACCATCATTTTGAATTATCGGGATGGAAAGAGCAAAAAGTGGTTGTGGTTTTTTGGGGTGTGACTCTGGCACTTTGCCTGATCAGTCTGTTGGCGATCTGACGACGAAAGAAAGGACCTGTGGATATGGAACGGAACAAGGACATGAAAAACAAAAAGACTCTTGTGGTGGGCCTGGGAAAATCAGGGATCGCCGCCGCAGAAGTTTTGATCGGGTTGGGCGCCGATGTGGCTGTCTATGATAAAAAAGCAGAAGAGCAATGGGACCCCCGGCTGGTGGACTTTTATAAAAAAAATCAAGTACGGTGCTATTTTGACCAGGAACCGGAAGACATGGCTTCTTTTGAACTCCTTGTGGTGAGTCCCGGTGTTCCTTTGGAGATCAATATGATCCGCAGCGCCCAGACGGCAGGTACGGAAATCATTGGAGAAGTGGAGCTCGCTTATAGAGTAGGCAAGGGAACTTATGTCGCTATTACAGGCACCAACGGAAAGACCACCACCACTACTCTCACCGGGGAAATATTCCGATACAGCGGAAGAAAAACAGAAGTGGTGGGGAACGTGGGTGTTGCTGTTGCACAAAAAGCTCTGAAGGCAGATGAAGATACCTGGTTTGTCACAGAGATCAGCAGCTTCCAGCTGGAGACTACAAAAGAGTTCCATCCCCGTGTCTCGGCGCTGCTGAACATCACTCCGGATCATATGGACCGGCATCATACCATGGAGAATTATGCAAAAGCAAAAGCTATGATTTATCAAAACCAGACGGCAGATGATTTTTTCATTGTCAACAGGGATGATCCGGCAAGCTTCGCTTTGGCGGAGGTCTGCCCGGCCACAGTGGTTCCTTTTAGCAGAAAAGAAATATTGGACTTTGGCTGTTTTGTGAAGGACGGAGAGATCGTCATTTGTGACGGAAAAAGCCCGGAAAAAAGGATTTGCAAGGTGGCAGAGCTTCAGATCCCCGGAGGCCACAATCTGGAAAATGCCTTGGCAGCCGCTGCCATCGCCTATTTTTCGAGGATCCAGGTTGCCTCTATTGCCCAAGTGCTCCGGGATTTTCAGGGCGTAGAACACCGCCTGGAATTTGTGGCGGAGGTAAAGGGCGTTCGCTTTGTCAATGATTCAAAAGGTACCAATCCGGATGCTTCCATCAAGGCCCTGGAAGCCATTGAAACCCCTATTCTTCTTATTGCAGGAGGGTATGATAAAAATTCTTCCTTTGAAGAACTGATGGCCGTGGCAAAAGGACGTGTAAAAGCTTTTGTTCTTTTAGGCAAGACGGCTCCCAAAGTACGGGAAGCTGCCTCGAATGCCGGGTTTGACAATATTATTATGGCCAGGGATATGGAGGAATGTGTGAAAGAAGCCTTTCGCATTGCGGAGAAAGGCGATACGGTGCTCCTGTCTCCCGCCTGTGCCAGCTGGGATATGTATACCTGCTTCGAGGAACGGGGAGAAGATTTTCGAAATCGTGTGAAAGCCCTCGGTAAATAAACGGACGGAAAAAAGAATGAAACAAAAAAAGAAAAATCCAATGAAGGCGGGAGATTTTATTCTCACCCTTCTGGTATCGGCACTGGTGGTATTTGGGATCATCATGGTTTTCAGTGCCAGCTATTACAGTTCCATCAGCGAAACAGGGGATCCTTACGCATACCTGAAAGACCATTTGATGTGGGCTGTTTTAGGCGGCGGGTTGATGCTGCTTACCGCCAGTTTGGATTATCATATTTATGGGCGCTATGCAAAACCCCTTTTGGCAGTAAGTATCCTGCTGCTGCTTCTTCTTTTCACACCCTTGGGTGTTACGAGAAACTACGCCACCCGTTGGATCGGCGTGGCCGGATTTACCATCATGCCCGGGGAAATCGCTAAAATCTGCGCTATTGTTTTTGTTGCCTGGTTCCTCTCTTCACGCCCTCAAAGGATCCATTCCCTGCAAAAGGGCATTTTGCCGTTGCTGGGACTTTGCGCAGTTTATTTCGGCCTCATCGTTAAACAACCCAATCTTTCCACTGCTATTACCGTCTGCGGCATTATCATCGGCATGATGTTTGTGGCGGGCCTTCGATGGATCTACCTGGGCGGCTTGGGTTGTGTGGGCGTTTTGGGGATTTTTGCTATGATTTTTATGGATCCGGACGGATATCGCCTGCGTCGTTTTACCACATTCCTGGATCCCTTTCAGGATAAGCTGGGTTCCGGATGGCAGGTGATACAGTCCCTGCTTGCTTTGGGATCGGGGGGCCTTTTTGGAGTGGGCCTGGGAAAAAGCATCCAAAAAACTCTTTATTTGCCGGAACCCCAAAATGACTTTATTTTTTCCATCATAGGCGAAGAACTCGGTTTTGCGGGCTGTCTGGTGCTGATCGTGGTCTACCTCCTTTTGATCTGGAAGGGCGCAGATGTTTCTCTGAAAGCTCCGGATCTTTTTGGGATGCTCCTTGGGTCGGGCATCACCATTATGCTGGGGCTGCAGGTCCTTCTCAACATTGCGGTAGTGACTTCTTCCATGCCGCCTACGGGGATCACTCTTCCTTTTGTCAGTTACGGCGGGAATGCCCTGCTTTTATTTATGGGTTCCTTTGGGATATTGCTGAATATTTCCAGACAGACTTTCCGAGAAGAAAAGATACCGGGTGCCAAAGAACGGATCACGCCCCTGCGACCTTTATCTCAACTGCAAAAGCTTGACAGGAGGAAAAAATGAGGGTTATTATGACCGGGGGAGGCACTGGCGGGCATATTTATCCGGCCATCGCCATTGCAGATAAAATCAAACGGAAACATCCGGAAGCGGAAATTCTTTTTGTAGGGACCCTTCGAGGCCACGAAAAGGACTTGGTTCCCCAGAACGGGTACCCTGTTCGCTTTGTCAGTGCCAGGGGATTCAACCGAAAAAACATTTTTGCAAATTTTGAAACAATAAAAGATCATATTCTGGGGGAAAAGCAGGCGGGGGCTATTCTTGACGAATTTCGTCCTGATCTGGTCATCGGTACCGGTGGCTATGTCTGCGGCCCCGTTATTAAAGCGGCTTATAAAAGAAAGCTCCCCTGTTACCTTCATGAACAGAATGCCTTTGCGGGATTGGCCAACAGGGTTTTGGCAAAATATGCGCAGAAAGTATTTCTGGCTTATCCGGAAGCGGCACGGTATTTCAGGGATAAGAGAAAATTGGTGGTAACGGGAAATCCTCTGCGAAAGGACTTTTTTCTTTCCGGGTTGGGGGATGCCAGAGCCCAATTAGGGTTGAACGCCTCGGATTTCTATATTCTCTGTTTTGGGGGAAGTCTGGGAGCCGGCGCCATTAATCACACTATGGCCCGGGCGGCAAAGGAGCTTTTGGGCATCCCGCATGTAAAGATCTGTCTGGTTTCCGGTAAAAATCACTATGAGTCGGTCCTTGGTGAATTCCAAGGACTTGGAATCCTGGACTCGGGAAGGTGCACGATACTTCCCTATGTGGATGATATGCATCTTTATCTGAATGCAGCGGACCTGGTGATCAGCCGGGCAGGAGCCTTGACGGTGGCGGAGATTACGGCTTGCGGGAAGGCTTCCATACTGATTCCTTCCCCTAATGTGACGGGAAATCACCAGTATTTTAATGCCAAGGCAGTGGCAGATTTGGGCGGGGCGGTCCTTATCGAAGAAAAAGACCTGGAGGGCCCTGAATTTTTGGGAGTCCTTCTTCGCCTCATAGGCAACCGCGAGGCTGTGAACAACATGGCAAGAGCTGCTGCCGCCATAGGCCGGACAGATGCGGCAGATTTGATCTACGATCATCTTGATTTGAAGGAAAAGGGATGAGGAAATGATGTCTTCAGAACAACCGAGAAAGAAAAAGAAAAGAAGGAAGAAACATTATTTGTTGCGGTTCCTTCTGTTTTTGTCCCTTTGTGTGGGGCTGTACTTTTTTCTGACCTCCGATTTTTTTGATGTAAAAAAATTGACGGTAGAAAAGAATCATTACTTTACGGCGGAGCAGCTGATCGATCTGGCCAAGGCCAAAACCGGAGGCAATCTTTTTTCTCAGCCTGTGGGCGAAATGGAAGAACGAATGCTGAAGGATCCCTATGTGAAAAGCGTATCCGTTTCCAGAAAACTTCCAAATGAATTGATGATCACTGTCACAGAGCGGGAAGAATATGCGGCAGTGCCTTATGGAAAAAAATATTTGGTCATAGATAAGGAAGGAATGATCCTTCGGGAAGCGGAATCCCTACCTCCCCTGCCGCTCCTGTCAGGCCTTACACTCTCCAACATCCGCATTGGAACGCCTCTTCGGGTGGAGGAAAACTCTCTCCTTACCGGAACATTGGAAATGCTAGAAATGATGGAAAAAAATGAAATTTATTTCAAAAAAATAGAGATTTCCTCTGTGGTGATCAAAGCTTACATTTACGATGGGTTACTTTGTGAAGGAACTCCCGAAAACATTATGAAAAACATGGACGAGATCAAACAGGTGTTGTATGATTTATACAAGAAGGGAACGGAGCGCGGAGTCATTAAGGTATATGGTGATGACAAAGACTGTGCCTTCAGCCCGGTGATAGAATAAAACAGCAAGAGGAAATGATAATGAAAAACAAAAGCGGGATCATCGTTATCGGCGTGTTGGCTCTGTTGATAGGGCTCCTGATATCTGTCCAAATCGGAACGGCCAAGAGCTCAGACGTTGGCGGTCTGATTCCCGTGTCAAAAGCGGCGAGTCTGGAACAGGAACTGAAAGAACAAAGGGCTGAAAAAGAAGCCATCATGCAGGAGTACCTTGATCTGGAAGAAAGACTCAAAACAATCGAGGAACAAACCAGCAGCGAAGATGCTTTGCTCCAATCCATGGGCAGCGATATTGAAAAATATAAGATGAGTGCCGGGGTTGTGGATGTTAAGGGCCCCGGTGTTGTTGTCACCGTGGATGATCCTGTTCCCACAGAAGAGAATCCCGGAGATGGATACAGTACCATCATGCTTCGCTATGATCTTCTTCTTGCTCTTGTCAACAAACTCAAAGACGCAGGAGCAGAAGCGATTTCCATTAATGGCCAGAGAATCGTTACCAGCACGGAGATCAGTCTGGCAGGGGAAAATGTCAATATCAATGCAGTGCCTACGGCGCCGCCCTATAAGATCAAGGCCATCGGCAACCCGGATACCATCGAATCAACGCTGACTATTCGCTACGGCATTGTGGAGACCATGCGCAACAACTATGCACTGCGGGTGAACATTTCCAAGGAAAAAGAGTTGACCATACCCCGGTATTCCGGAGTGATAAAGTTCCGCTATGCCAAACTTGCGGAAGAGGAAGAATAGAAGGGGCAGAGGTGAAGCGATGAAGCGAACACTGCTTTTCATGACAATATTCTGCTTTCTCATTGGCTTTTCCGCCGTTGTTTTGGCTCAAACCTCCCAGGGGCAAAACCTCTATGTCTCCCCAAAGATTCTGGATGATTACCGGATCACGATAGACGGTGAAAAGAAAGATATGGAAAAGCTTAAGGTATTGGTTGAGGAAAGCCGCTCAAAGTTGTCGGAGTACGAGGCCATAGTCGCTGCCGACAGGGACATCGGGGCCGAACTGAAAAAACAGTTGGAGGAAGACCATGAGCGCTATCTGATCGCCAGCGGGGATGCTGCGGTGAAAGGTCCCGGCGTGGTTGTATATATCGATGATGGAAAAAGGGAATTGGAATCCTGGGAGTCTCCCAACGATATTCTTGTCCATGATCAGGACATTCTCCTGATCCTCAACGATTTGAAGGCAGCCGGGGCAGAGGCGATTTCTGTTAACGGGCAGAGGATCGTGGATGTGACATCCGTTTCCTGCTCCGGATATACTGTGCGGATCAACGGCCAGTTCTTTGCCCGGCCTTTCCGGATCCAGGCCATCGGGGACGGTTCGCGGATGTCCGCAGCCCTCATCGGCCCGGGAGGATATGGAACGGAGCTAAAGGATTGGGGCTTGATCTTTAAGGTGACAGTAACAGACGACATTCTGATTCCCGCATATACAGAGAATCACGGTTACAGGTCTATGCAGGCCGTTGCGCAATGAGTTTGTGAGATAACAGCAGTAGAAATCTACAAATCAAAAGATTTGTGATTTCCTTGCATGAGTTCACCAACCATTTGTTTCACAAATGGGGTGAGCTAACAAAGGAAGGTGAGTTTGATTGATTATTGCTATGGCGGTGGGATTGGCCGCAGGCTTGGTTTTGGGTTTTGCCCTTAATGTGACGTATCCCTCAGAATTTTCGTTTTATATTACCATGGCCCTTTTGGCCTCCATGGATTCTCTCCTGGGGGCGGTAAGATCCTACATGGAAGGCAAGTACAATAATCCTATTTTTATCAGTGGATTTCTTGCCAATGCCATTCTTGCGGCAGCCCTTGTATATCTGGGGGACCGTCTTGGAGTACCGTTGTACTATGCGGTAATCTTCGTGTTTGGTGGAAGATTGTTCCAAAATCTGGCGGTGATCCGGCGGATTTTGATCGATCGGTATTTCACAAAAAAACTACCCGATGACCACATGAAATAGGTGCATACTCCCCTTCCATATGCTATAATTAGTATTATTACCTACACAGGAGGTTACCGAAAATGCTGCAGTTCGAAGTGAACGAAACAAAAAATGCACAGATAAAAGTAATCGGTATCGGCGGCGGCGGAAGCAATGCGGTCAATCGGATGATCGACGCAGGACTGAAGGGCGTCACCTTTATTGCAATAAACACAGATAAACAGGCATTGGCAGGTTCCAAGGCAGAGACGAAGATCCAGATCGGTGAAAAACTCACCAAAGGACTTGGCGCCGGAGCAAATCCCGAAGTCGGCCAAAAGGCGGCAGAAGAAAACATGGACGATCTTTCCGGTTACATTGCAGGAGCGGATATGGTGTTCATCACCGCAGGAATGGGCGGCGGCACCGGAACAGGAGCGGCCCCGGTGATCGCCAAGGCGGCAAAGGATGCAGGCATCCTCACCGTAGGCGTTGTTACCAAGCCTTTCACCTTTGAGGGAAAAAAGAGAAGAGAACATGCGGAGCTTGGGATCAAATTCCTTAAAAAATATGTGGACTCCCTTGTGGTGGTTCCCAATGACAAGCTCCTTCAGATCGCCGAGAAAAGCACCACTATGCTGGAAGCCTTCAACATGGCGGACGAAATTCTAAAGCAGGGTGTGCAGGGGATCTCGGACCTCATTGCTGAAGCCGGATTGATCAATCTGGATTTTGCCGATGTGAAGACTGTCATGAACGACAGAGGCATTGCGCATATGGGTGTAGGAAGAGGCCGGGGCGAAAATCGTGTCAGCGAAGCTGTCAAGGACGCCATCGAAAGCCCCCTTCTTGAAACCAGCATCAATGGCGCAAAAGCCATTCTCCTTAACATCATGGGCGGCTACGACCTGGGTATGTTGGAGGTCAACGAGGCTGCAGATCAAATCGAAAAAGCGGCAGACAAAGATGCCATCGTCATATTCGGCGCTTCCGTAAGAGAAGAATTAGCGGATGAGATCATTGTTACAGTCATTGCCACCGGCTTTGAGGAGCGTAACGGAGAAGTCCCCTTTATCTCCAACAAAGAGATCATACGGCCAAGCAAAGAACCGGCTTTCTTTGAAGACGACACACAGCCGGATGAAAAAACAGCGGAGCCTTTGGAAGAAAGCAGCCCCGCAGAGCAAGAACCTGTGGAAGATCTGCCAATCGATATCCCTGGCTTTCTGAAAGGGAATTATAAGAGATTTTAAGAAGCAGAAGGAAGCCGGGACGAAGGACCGGCTTCTGTTTTGCTATAAAGACACATGTCATTTGAGGCAGAGTTTATGAAGTATATCACATCATCGGACAACCCGGTATGGAAGCAGATCCGCAAACTGCAAAAGAAAAAGGGCCGGGACGTTGAGAGCTGCTACCTGATAGAAGGCTTTCACCTTATCAGGGAAGCCCTGGACCAGCAAAAAGGCCTGAAGCTGGTGGTGTTTCGCGAGTCTCTTCTGGAAGAAAAGACAGAAGAGGTAGAAGCCCTTCAAAGTTCCTTTGAAGAACTTGGGATCAGGACTTTTTTTTCTTCAGATGACAGCTTTGACAGAGAGGCGGATACAGAATCCCCCCAGGGGATCCTGGCCGTGGTGGAGCGCCGGGATTTGACTCCGGGACAATTCTTCACAGAAAATACGAGAAAAGCAAACGGTAACATTATCGTGCTGGATTGCCTGCAGGACCCCGGAAATGTGGGGACCATCCTGCGAACTGCGGATGCTGCAGGCTTTCTTGGCGCAATTGTTGTGAAAGGTACGGCTGATATCTACTCTCCCAAGGTGGTGAGATCGGCTTCCGGCTCTCTTTTCCGTCTCCCCCTGCTTTTTACGGAATCGGCGCAGGAGACTCTTGCCCTTCTGGAAGCGCACGGAAAGGAAATCGCAGCCACGACTCCTTACGGCAGCAAGGACTATTACGATTGCAATATTGCGGGGAACACGGCTTTGATAATAGGCAATGAGGGTGCGGGAGTCAGTGAACTTTTTCTGGAAAAAGCGCATCATCGCCTGAAAATACCAATGGAAAAAAATGTAGAATCCCTGAACGCTTCGGTGGCTGCGGGGATATTAATTTATGAAAGCGTAAGACAACAAAAATACCCGATTGATGGAGGAAGGTAAAAAAATGCAAACACAGCTCGCAAACATTTTGCAGGAAGCAAAAGAACAACTGAAAAATGCAGTGACTGAGGCGGACGCCGAAGAACTTCGGATCAAACTCCTTGGCAAAAAAGGCCGCTTGACGGAAATCCTCCGTTCTATGGGAGGCCTCGACCCCGAAGAAAGAAAAACCATGGGACAGGCGGCCAATGCCGTCAGAAGTGAGATCGAAGCTCTGTTGGAGGAAACCTTTGCCAGAGCCAGGGAGCTCCAAAAGGACCTGCGTTTTAAAGTGGAACGCATCGATGTGACGGAACCGGGAAAACAGCCTGCCCTGGGAGCAAAGCACCCCATCACTGTGACCATTGATGAAATCACAAACGTGTTTGCTAGTATGGGATATTCCATTGCAGAGGGGCCGGAAGTGGAGACAGTCTTCTTCAATTTTGACGCATTGAATGCGGCCCCCAACCACCCTTCCCGGGATTTGACGGACACCTTTTACATCAGCCCCGGTGTATTGCTTCGTACACAGACTTCTCCCGTGCAGGCAAGAACATTGTTGGCGCAAAAACCTCCCATCAAAATCATTTCCCCGGGTCGCTGCTTCCGCTGTGATACCCCGGATGCCACCCATTCCCCCATGTTCCACCAGGTGGAAGGGCTTTTGGTGGATGAGGGAGTTACCATGGCTGATCTGAAAGGGACTCTGGATCTTTTTGCCAAAGAGCTTTTTGGTTCTGCGGTCAAAACAAAATTCCGGCCCCATTTCTTCCCCTTCACCGAGCCTAGCGCCGAAATGGATGTTTCCTGCTTCAAGTGCGGCGGCAAGGGCTGCCGGATCTGCAAAGGCAGCGGTTGGATCGAGATCCTGGGCTGCGGCATGGTCCACCCTAACGTGCTGACTGTGGGTGGTGTGGATACGGAGCGCTATACCGGGTTTGCCTTTGGGATGGGAGTAGAACGGATCGCCATGCTCAAATACGGCATTGACGATATTCGCTTGTTTTACGAGAATGACATGCGCTTCATCGGGCAGTTCAAATAGGAGGATGGTATCGTGTTAGTATATACAGATTGGTTGAAAGAATACATTGATGTGAATGTGGACATCGACACATTTTGCGAGAAGATGATTATGTCCGGTTCGAATATCGAGACAGTGGAGCATTTTGGGAAAGATCTGGAAAAAGTCGTGGTGGGTAAGATCCTTACCGTGGAAAAACATCCGGATGCGGACAAGCTTCTGGTCTGCACGGCAGATGTGGGGCAGGAAGAGCCCCTTCAGATCGTGACGGGAGCACAGAATGTCTTTCCCGGGGCCTATGTTCCTGTGATCCTTCACGGCGGCAAATTGCCGGATGGAACGGTGATCAAAAAAGGAAAGCTTCGCGGGGTAGAATCCCACGGCATGTTCTGCTCTCCCAAGGAACTGGGGTTTGAAGACAAAGTGATCTGCGCTGCCCATAGGGACGGTATCTGGATCCTGGATAAAGAATACACACCGGGTATGGACATGGTGGAAGCCATGGGTCTTCTGGGAGATGTGGTGGATTTTGAAATCACCCCCAATCGTCCGGACTGCCTTTCCATGATCGGCATGGCCCGGGAGACCGCAGCCACCTTCGGCGGCAGTATCCGTTATCCCGAAACTTCCTGTGAAAAGGAAGAGGGCAGCGTGGATGGACTTCTTTCAGTGGAACTGAAAAAACCGGAACTGTGCAGGCGCTATGTGGCGAGAATCGTAAAGGATGTAAAAATCGCCCCTTCTCCCTGGTGGCTTCAAAAGCGCCTGATGTATGCGGGGATGCGTCCCATCAACAACATCGTGGACATTACCAACTATGTCATGCTGGAATACGGCCAACCCCTTCATGCCTTTGACATCCGCAATGTAAAAGGCGGTACCATTGTTGTGGATACTGCCGCAGAAGGCGAAACCTTTACCACTCTTGACGGCACCGAAAGAACTCTTTCCGAAGGAATGCTTCTGATCAAAGATGCCGAAAGAGGCATTGCCATTGCCGGAGTGATGGGCGGGCTGAATTCCGAGATCGAGAGCGACACCCAGACCATCGTCATTGAATCTGCTAATTTTAACAGCGACAGTGTGAGAGCTACCTCCAAGAAGCTGGCCCTTCGTACGGAAGCTTCTTCCCGGTTTGAAAAGGGCATTGACCCCAACCTTGCCGAAGCTGCTGCGGATCGTGTCTGCAAGCTCATTGAGCTTTTGGGTGCGGGTACAGTTTTAAAGGGAAAGATCGATGCTTACCCCGTAAAAGTGGAGCCCCTCAAAGTAGAGGTGAGAACTGCCAGGGTAAATCAGGTTCTTGGCATTGCCTTGACCCCGGACAATGCTGCGGATATTTTGAGAAGCCTGGAAATGAAGGTCAGCGTGGAGGGAGATAAACTGGTTGTCACAGCCCCCACCGTGCGGCAGGATCTGCTGAAAGAAGTGGATCTTGTGGAAGAAGTGGCAAGGATCTATGGTTACGACCAGCTGCCCGTGACTTTACATAAGGGGAGCAACCGGGCGAAAAAGACACCTCTCCAGATCCTTCGGGATACGGCAAAAGCAGCCCTGACAGGTATGGGTCTTTCGGAGATCCAAACCTATTCCTTTGTAAGCCCCAGGGGCCTGGATAAAATACTGGCGGAGGAAAATCATCCTCTTCGCAATACTGTAAAGCTCATCAATCCTCTGGGTGAAGAGAACAGCGTCATGCGTACCACTTTGATCCCCAACATGCTGGAGGTCCTGGAAAGGAATTTTTCCAGAGGGATTCCTGCAGTCAGGGCCTTTGAGATCGGCAACACTTTCTTTAATGAAACCAGCGAAGAAGGACTGCCCTTGGAAAAAGAAGCTCTTTGCATCGCCTGCTACGGTGGAACAGAAGACTTCTTCACGTTGAAAGGCATCGTAGAGGAACTTTTGACAAAAGCGGGCCTCACCCAGCGCTCCTATGTGCCCGAAAGTACCGCAGCAGGATTCCATCCCGGAAGAACAGCCAGACTGTTTTCCGGAGAAACACCGTTGGGGATCCTGGGAGAAATCCATCCCGATGTGATGGACCATTATCATATCGATACCCGGGTCTATTGCTGTGAATTGGATTTCACCAAAATGGAAGCCCTGGCCGACAAAGTACGCTACTACAGCCCCCTTCCCAAGTATCCCGCCATGTCCAGAGATATTGCGCTGCTGGTGAAGGAGGAGGTTATGGTAAAGGATATCGAAGCCATAATAAGAAATGCGGGAACAGAGCTTCTGGAGGCGGTGGCCTTGTTTGACGTCTACCGGGGCAAGCAGATCCCGGAAGGACAAAAGAGCGTGGCCTTCTCCCTGACCTATCGGGACAAGGACCGGACTCTTACCGATGAAGAAGTGGTAAAAGTCCACAGTAAGGTGCTTGCCGTCCTGAACGAAAATCTGGGGGCAACACTTCGTGAAATGTAGTACTTCCCAACGAACAACGGAGGTTTCACAGATATGATAGAGCGGAATAAAGTCGCTGTGAGGATCTATGGCCAGGAATTCATCATTGCGGGGGATTCACCGAGGGACCAGATCATAAAAATTGCGGATTATGTAGACCGCAAAATGCATGAAATCAACCAGGCCATGCCATCGGGACCGGTTTCCTCCATTGCTGTCCTCACAGCAGTAAATGCAGCGGAAGATTATTTTAAAGCCATGCAGACGGTCCATGAGCTCCAGCTGAAAAACCAGCAGCTGGAAAAAGATACCCAGCACTATGTGCAGCTTTGGGACGAGGCAAAAAGCAACTTCAGGCAATACAAAGACGATGCCCAATCGTCCAAAGAAAAAAGTGAAGAACTCCAGCGCCTTTTACGCGAAAAAAACACGGAGTATGAAGACCTGCGCAAAAGCTTTGAGGAACTGGAAGAAAGAGCGCAGACCCTGCAAAAAAAGAACGAGAGCCTGTTCAGCCGCATGGAGGCCCAGGAAGACGAAAAGGAATCCAGCTCCGTCATGGTCAAGGAAATGGAAGCCCGCTGCAGGGAACTGGAGGCCAGCTTTTTCGATTTGCAGATGGAAAACATCCAGCTCAAGGGCGAACTGGATCGTATGAAAAAAATCGTGGAGCAAGATGAACGAGAAAACATATAAGGTATTGGAATACCAAAAAATAAAAGATATGCTTATCAGCGAGGCGGCCTCTGTACTGACGAAAAAACAGATCGGCGAGATGCTGCCTTCGCTTGAGCCTGTCGAAATCAAAGAAATGCAGGGAGAGACCACGGAAGCGGTTTCTGTTATCCTGCATAAAGGAGCTCCTTCTTTTGGGAGCTTTTATGATATCGGCGGGTCGGTGAACCTGGCCTCCAAAGGCGGGGTTCTTACCATGAAGCAGCTGCTGGAGGTTTTATATAACCTTCACACGGCAAGACATGTTTCGGTATTTTTGAAAAGTGATCTGCCATCCCTTCCCAGAGTCCAGGGACTTGCGGAAGTTCTTTGCGTGTACAAGAACATAGAGGATGAAATTGACCGTTCCATTCTTTCCGAGGAGGAGATGGCGGATTCTGCCAGCCCGGAACTAAAGAGCATACGTCGCAAAATCGCCTTGCAGAACGAGGCAGTGCGAAATAAGATGAACAGCATTCTGACCTCTGCCGACAATAAAAACATGCTGCAGGATTCCATCGTGACCATGCGCCAGGGACGTTATGTGATCCCGGTCAAACTGGAGCACAAACAAAAATTCCCCGGGATCGTTCACGACCAATCGGCGACGGGGGCCACGCTTTTCATTGAGCCCCAGGCCATTGTGGACATGAACAACGAACTGCGGGAACTGGAATTGGCAGAGAAAAAGGAAATCCACCGTATCCTTTCTGTTCTCTCCGCCCTGGTGGGGGAGGTGGCAGAGCAGATACGAAACAACCAAAAAATATTGGTCAGGCTCGACTATATTTTTGCCAAGGGAAAGCTGTCCGTACGCATGAAGGGGGAAGAACCCACTTTGGATCCTTCGGGGCGCTTGGAGATCAAAGCTGCAAGACATCCCCTCATTGATGCAAAAAAAGTAGTGCCTGTGAGTGTTCCCATCGGGCAGGAGTATCATACCCTCATCGTTACCGGCCCCAACACCGGGGGAAAGACTGTAACATTAAAAACAGTGGGGCTGCTGGCTTTGATGACCCAATCGGGGCTTCACATTCCCGCCTCTTCCGGCACCATCATGCCCGTTTTTCAAAAGATTTTTGCAGACATTGGGGACGAGCAGAGCATAGAGCAGAGCCTCTCCACCTTCTCCTCCCACATGGCCAACATCGTGGAGATCGTAAAAATGGCGGGAGAGGGGAGTCTGGTTCTTTTGGATGAGCTGGGGGCAGGGACTGACCCCACAGAGGGAGCGGCTCTTGCCATTTCCATTCTAAATGACCTCTATGGCAAAGGCGCAACCACCTTTGCCACAACCCATTACACCGAACTGAAGAAGTATGCCTTGTCTACTCCCGGTGTGCAGAATGCATCTATGGAGTTTAACGTGGAGACCCTTTCTCCTACTTACCGTTTGACCATAGGGACTCCCGGAAAGTCCAACGCCTTTGAAATATCAAAGAAGCTGGGGCTTCCCACTCACCTGATAGATTACGCCAGAGGGCTATTGGAAGGAAATGACATCGCTTTTGAAGATGTGATCCAGTCCATTGAAAAGGACCGTAAGGTCGCAGAAGACGAACGGGATGAGGCCATGGCTCTCAAACGGGAGATCCTGCGAAAACGGGAGGAACTGGAGCGGGAGCAGCAAAAACTGGCGGAACAAAAAGAAAAACTCCTGGCCAAAGCCAAGGAGGAAGCCAGAGACATGCTTTCTGAGACCAGAGAATTTGCGGAGCAGATCAAAAAAGAGCTGAAAGAACTGGAAAAAAATCCGGATCCTGCAGATCGCAGTCGAAAACAGGATGCGGCCAGACAAAAACTCAGGGAAAGAAGTGACAAATACCGTGAAAAAATAACGGTACCGGTCAATGTACAGCCAGCGAAGGCTTCGGAGATTTCTCTGGGAGATACGGTAAGGGTTTTGACCCTGGACCAGATCGGCGAAGTGATTTCCCTGCCGGATGACCGCCATGAGATCACCGTGCAGATCGGCCTGATGAAAATCAGCGTCAAGCTGGAAAATGTCAGCCGCATCAGCGGAAAACAGGCAAAAAAGATACGAAAAGGCGGAAGCAGCAGTTTGTATCAAAGCAAAGTCAGTACCATCGTTCCCACCATCACCGTGGTAGGGCAGGTTCTGGACGATGCCGTGATGAATGTGGACAAATATCTGGACGATGCCTACCTGGCCGGATTGAAGGAAGTCACCGTGATCCATGGTCGCGGGGCAGGGATTTTGCGAGAGGGGCTGGCCCAGATGTTCCGGAGCCACAAGCATGTGGCCGGGTTCCGAAAAGGCAGCTACAACGAAGGCGGCGACGGGGTCACCATCGTGACTCTCAAATAGAAAATAAATGACAGAGGGGCGAAAAATGTATATAATTAGTGCGTGTTTACTCGGGGAAAAGTGCCGCTACAACGGAGAAGGTTTTTTTTCAGAGGAAGTAAAAAGAATGACCGAAGGCCATCGTTACATCTCTGTTTGCCCGGAGGTGGAGGGGGGATTTTCTGTTCCCCGGCCACCGGTGGAGCTTCTTGAGGGCCGTGCCATCAGACCGGACGGAGAGGACATCACGGAGGAGTTCCTTCGGGCAGCAAATATGGTTTGGGACAGAATACAGAGCGAGGCAGCGGCTTCGGGAGAGAAGATAGAACTTGCTGTATTGAAAGCAAGAAGCCCTTCCTGCGGAGCAGGGACCATTTATGACGGGACTTTCTCCGGCAAGCGGGTTTCCGGTGACGGTGTTTTTGCGGCATTGCTCAGGGAAAAAGGCATCAAGGTGATTTCAGAGGAGGATCTTATATGATAAATTTTAAAAAGAAGATTGCAGAGAGTCTGGCCGGGTTTGTGGAAGGTCTGACCGTAGAAGAAATCGAAGGGATGATCGAAGTCCCCACCGATAACAAGCTTGGGGATTATGCGTTTCCCTGTTTTCGTCTGGCAAAAGCCATGCGAAAAGCACCTCCCTTGATTGCCAAAGGGATCGCTGAGAATTTGGGCGGGGACAAGCTCTTTGCCAAAGTGGAACCGGTGAACGCCTATGTGAATATGTTCCTTTCCAGAGAGGCCTTTCTGTCTGAGGTAGTGACGGCTGTGATGGAAGAAGGTTCCCGCTTTGGGAGCAGTGACATCGGCGCCGGAAGAAAGGTCATCGTTGAGTTTTCTTCACCGAATATCGCAAAGCCTTTCCATATCGGGCACATTCGCAGTACCGTCATCGGAAATGCCATTTACAAGCTTTATGATTTCATTGGCTATGACACCGTAAGGATCAATCATCTGGGGGATTACGGCACCCAGTTCGGAAAGATGATCGTGGCCTATCGACTTTGGGGCAATAAGGAAGATGTGGAGAACACCCCCATCAAGAGCCTGTTGTCCTATTATGTAAAATTCCATGAAGAGGCAGAAAAGGATCCCAGCCTTGAAGACCAGGCCCGGGCCACCTTTACCAGACTGGAGAAGGGAGATCCGGAAGAAACCGCTCTCTGGCAGTGGTTCCGGGACGAAAGTCTTAAGGAGTTCAATCGGGTTTATAATATGCTGGGCATCGAATTCGATTCCTATGCCGGTGAGAGCTTCTATTCCGACAAAATGCAGCGTGTCATTGACATGATGAATGATAAAAAGCTCCTGGTCGAATCTGAAGGGGCAAAGATCGTGGATCTTTCGGAACATAATCTGTCCCCTGCCCTGGTCATGAAAAAAGACGGATCCACCCTCTACATTACCAGAGATATCGCCGCGGCAGTGTACCGGAAGGAGCATTATGACTTTTATCGGAACATCTATGTGGTGGCATCCCAGCAAAATCTGCATTTCCAGCAATGGTTCAAAATCGTTGAATTGATGGGCTTCCCCTGGGCCAAGGATTGCATCCATGTTCCCTTTGGCCTGGTGAGTCTGGAAGATGGAGTTATGTCCACCAGAGAGGGACGGGTAGTGTTCCTGGAGGATGTGCTCAACAAGGCAGTGGAGCAGACCAGACAGATAATAATGGAAAAAAATGTAAATACAGACAACGTGGATGTCACCGCAAAGCAGGTGGGCATCGGCGCTGTGATTTTCAATGAATTGTCCAACGGAAAGATCAAAGACTATGTGTTTTCCTGGGACAAGGTTCTTAATTTTGACGGGGAGACCGGACCCTATGTGCAGTATACTCACGCCAGAGCAGCCAGTGTTCTTCGCAATGGCGGCGTTGCAACAGAGGAAGTGCAAAAGACCCTTGGCGATTCCAAGGCCCTGGATCTTTCCTTCATCAGTTCGGACAGCGCCTACGAGCTGGCCCGGCTGATCTACGCCTTCCCCGGAGTGATTCTGGAGGCAGCGGAACGTTATGAACCTTCCATGGTGACAAGGCATATCGTGGACATTGCCCAGTGCTTCAATCGTTTTTACCACAATGAGCATATCCTTGTGGAAAATGAAGAAGAAAAGAAGGCAAAGCTGGCTCTGACCTATGCGGCGAAGCAGACCATCAGGAACGGCTTGCTCCTGCTGGGAATGGAAGCGCCGGAAAGGATGTAAAATATGAGATACAGCGGCAGCGTATACAGACCTCCCAGTGAGGCGGGAAGCCTCATCGTGCAGGTGACCCTTGGCTGTGCACATAATAAATGCACTTTTTGCAGCATGTACAAGGACAAAAAGTTTTCCATTCGCCCCGTGGAGGAGGTCCTGCAGGATCTTCGCTGGGCAAAGGCCCACTATCGGGGGATCGATAAGATCTTTCTGGCAGACGGGGATGCCTTGGTTCTGCCCAACAGTACCTTGGTGCGCATTCTGGATGAGATCAGGCTTCTGTTTCCCGAATGCCGGCGAGTGGGCGTCTACGGTTCTCCTCAGGATGTTCTCCGCAAGACCCCGGAAGAACTGAAGGAGCTTTTGGAAAAAGGCATCGGCATCATATATATCGGCGCCGAATCCGGCAGCGACAAGGTTCTTAAGGATATTCAAAAGGGGGCCACCGCCGAAGAACTCATTGAAGCGGTGAGAAAGATAGAGGCGTCCGGTATTCAGGCTTCCGTGACGTTTATTTCCGGATTGGCGGGAAAAGACGGCTGGCGGGAGCATGCCATTGAGACGGGGAAAATGATCAGCAAAATGGAGCCGTCTTACATTGGTCTTCTGACTTTGATGATCGACCCTGCAGCAGAGATCTACCATGACATTCAGGCCGGCCGGTTCAAACTTCTTTCAGCATACGAAGTACTTATGGAAACCAAACTCATGCTGGAAAACATAGATGTAAAAAAGAAGTGCACCTTCCGCAGCAATCATGCCTCCAACTATCTTTCCCTGAAGGGGGATCTGCCCTACGACAAGGAAAGGATGCTCAAACAGATCGAGAGAGCCGAAAAGGATTCGGACATGCTCAAGGATGAAAGATTCAGGGCTCTTTAACCATGAAAATTCTGTTGACCACGCTGAATGCAAAATACATTCATTCCAATCTGGCGTTGAAGTATCTTTATACCGCAGCGTCGGAAGTAAAAGACTGCCTTCGAATCCAGGAATTTTCCATCAATCAGGACGATGATCTGATCTATACGGAGTTGCTGCGATGGGAAAGCGATGTACTCTGTTTTTCCTGTTACATCTGGAATATCGAGCGGATCCTTTATCTGGCGGAGACCATCAAAAAAGCAAGGCCAAAGACCCTGATCCTTTTAGGAGGACCGGAAGTGTCCTTTCGCGGAGAAGAGATCCTTGCCCAAAACCCTTCCATTGATCTGGTGCTTTGCGGAGAGGCCGAAGAAACTTTCCCCAAACTTTTGCGTGTGATCTTTGCAGAGGCAGGGGAGGAGCATCTCTTTACGGAGACCTTTTCCAGCAACACCATCACGGATTTTGAAAAAGCCCTTGGGTATTATGGGGTAGATGGTCTGGTTTTTCGCAACGAAGGCAGCATTGTAAAAAATACAGCGGCAGAACAACCTGACTTTTGTAAAATCCCATTTCCCTACCAGCAGCTTCCCTGTGAGACGGACAAGATCGTATACTATGAATCTTCCCGGGGCTGCCCCTATGGGTGCACCTATTGTCTCTCTTCTCTGGACAGGGGAGTCAGGGCATTGCCGGTGGAGCGGGTCAAGCAGGATGTTCGTTACTTCCTGTACAAGGGGATCAGGCAGGTCAAGTTTCTTGATCGCACATTCAACTATGATGCTGAGCGGGCCTATGAGATTTTTCGCTATCTTATGGAGATCGATAATAAAACCGTCAATTTTCACTTTGAGATTTGCGGGGAGCTGATGGATGAAAGAAGCCTGGAGCTTTTGGAGAAGGCAAGACCCGGCTTGTTTCAGTTTGAAATCGGCGTGCAGAGTACCAACCCCGAAACCCTCGAAGCCATAAAACGCAAGGGGAATTTTGATAAGTTGTCTTCGGTGGTGAGGCGTATCCGAGAAAAGAGAAATATTCATCTTCATCTGGATCTGATAGCGGGGCTGCCCTTTGAGGATGTGGAGGTTTTTCACAGATCCTTCAATCAGGTGTATTCCCTGAGGCCGGATGCCCTGCAGCTGGGCTTTCTTAAACTGCTGCCGGGAACACCCATAGCCCAAAATGCGGGAGAGCATGGCTATGTATGCCGCAGCCGGGCGCCGTATGAGTTGATTTCCAACCGCTATCTGCAAGCAAAGGATCTCCTTCGCCTCAAGATGATAGAAAAAGTCTTTGACCTTTATTATAATCGCGGGGGCTTTGAAAAAACTTTGGAAGCTTTTACGGAAGAAATTTTTGGTGATGCATTTTCTTTTTATGAGGAATTTGCGGACTTTTATTATAAAAACGGTTTTCAGGACCGTTCCCAAAGCAAAGAAAACCAATATCGCATCCTTCGGCAGTATTCCTCCTCTTTTGAAAAGGAAAACCCGGAAGCCGCAGAAACCCTATATGCTTTTTTGGAACAAGATCTGAAAGAGACGATGAACCCGGATGCGGTGAAAAAATTTGTAAAACAAGGATGGGCACTTGCATGACAAGGCTTGGCAACAAGGATCGTGTGGGGATTTATTTCAAAAAATATATGGAGACATATCTTTTTGATGAATTCTCCGCTTCCTATATAGAGAGACTGGAAAATGGAGATTTTTTAAAGGGCGTCATGGTTCCTTTGTACAAAAAAGGGCAGAAAGCTTTTTGGGAAGGTGAGGCCCTGAGCCCGGAGTATATTGCAGACAATATGCTCTGTGTCATGGGAGGAGACTCGGATTTTCCCTATCTCTCACAATACAAAGAATATATCGGCAGATTCCTGGGTCCGGAGTTTTCCCAGACCGCGGTAAAACTGGCACAGGATTTGGTCCGAAAAGAGCAGTGGGAAGAGGCAGCACTGAGGCTTCGAGGCATCCTTCAACTGGATCCGGAGAATGAGGATGCGATCTATGTGTATGCCAGAGTCCTTAGAGATCTCTACCTTTCGGGGGAGGATCCGGACTATATCGGCAGATGCAAAGCAGAGTCCATTCATTGGTTTGAAGTGCTGACAGAACTCTGTCCCTCAGCATCCCAGCCCTACTACTACTTGGGGTATGGATATCTTAATTTAGGGCTCTACACCAAAGCGGATCTTGTCTGGCAGGAGTATTTGAGGCTTAGCACGGATACGGAGGAATGTCGGGAGATTCGGGAGAGGCGAGAGCAACTAAAAGAACCCATGCAGATCGAAAAAGGCATTAACTGTGTGCTTTCGGGCCGCTTTGAAGAGGCTGCCCGCATCCTTCTTCCCTTTACCGACACGGAGTTTGGAACCTGGTGGCCCCTTTTCTACCATTTGGGCATCGCTTATGCCAGGCTGGGACAGGAAAAATCTGCCATAGATCATTTTCGCAAGGGACTGGCCTTAAACCCCTCTCATGTGGAAACTATGATAGAGCTTGCCGATCTGTATGCCCTGAAGAATGACAGGGAAAACGAAAGCAAATACCGAAAAAAAGCCGAAATCCTCCTGGCACAGCAGGAAATGAATGAAACGGCGGACAACAAAGGGGAATAGAACATGAAACAATTAATGACCGGAAACCAGGCCATTGCAAGAGGCGCATACGAAGCCGGAATGCTGTTTGCATCGGGCTATCCGGGGACGCCCAGCACAGAGATCCTTGAAAATCTCGTGCAATACAAAGACAGTTTGTACTGCGAATGGGCTCCCAATGAAAAAGTGGCACTGGAGGCAGCTTTGGGCGCTTCCATTGCCGGGGTAAGAAGTCTTTCCACCATGAAACACGTGGGAGTGAATGTAGCGGCAGATCCGTTGTTTACCGCCGTGTATACGGGGGTAAACGGAGGCTGCGTATTGGTATCTGCAGATGATCCCGGCATGCACAGCTCCCAGAACGAGCAGGACAACCGCAACTATGCCACGGCTTCCAGGATTCTGGTGCTGGAGCCCAGTGACAGCCAGGAGGCAAAGGACTACACCAAATTGGCTTTTGAACTGTCGGAGAAATTTGACACCCCTGTTATGTTGAGGGTTACCACAAGGATCTGCCACAGCAAGAGCATTGTGGAACTTGCGGAAAGAACCGAGAAAGCTCCTATTAAGTATGTGAAGAACATCACCAAATATGTGGCTACACCGGCCAATGGCAAGGTGATGCGAAAAAACCTGGAAGACCGCATAAAAGCTATGACCGTGTATTCCAATACTTCCGGGATCAATCAGACGGAGTATAACGGGGGAGAAATCGGAGTAATCAGCGCAGGGGTAGCTTATCAGTATGCCAGAGATGTGTTTGGTCCCGAGGCATCCTACCTGAAGGTGGGAATGTCCTTCCCCATGCCCATGGAACTCATCCGGGAATTTGCGTCCCGGGTCAAGAAGCTGTATGTCATCGAAGAGATGGATCCTTATATGGAAAATGCCCTTCGCATTGAAGGCATTGATTGCATCGGAAAAGCAGTGATCCCCAAAATGGATGAGCTGAATCCGGACATCATTCGGGAAGCGGTGTTTGGTACTGAAAATCCTACCCTGGAGACGGAAAAACAGGCAGTGGGACGTCCGCCTGTGCTTTGCGCAGGTTGTCCCCACAGAGCCTTTTTCCATTTGATCAGCAAGAAAAAGAATGTGATGATCACAGGAGACATCGGCTGCTATACTCTGGGATCTGCGCCGCCCTTGTCAGCTATGGATACCTGCATCTGTATGGGGGCAAGCATCAGCATGGCACACGGTGCTGCCAAAGCCTTTGATCTGGCAAAGGAAGACACAAAAGCAGTTGCCGTCATTGGAGACTCCACCTTCTTCCATTCCGGCGTGACCAGCCTCATGAACGTCATTTATAACAAGAGCAACTGCATGAGTGTGATCCTGGACAACCGCATCACAGGCATGACAGGGCACCAGGAAAATCCGGGATCCGATTACACCCTTATGGGAGAAAAGGCTACGGCAGTGGACATCCCGCTTCTCTGCAAGTCCCTGGGCTTCAAGGAAGAAAACGTTTATGTATTCAACCCTCTTGATCTTACAGCGGCACAAAAAGTCATCGATGAAGCCATGGCAAAAAAGGAGCCAACGGTGATTATCGGACGCTGGCCCTGCGCCTTGAAGAAATTCAGCCCGGAGGATAAGGCAGAGTTTGACCTTAGCCCCCGCAAGTGTGTTATCGACATGGAAAAATGCAAAAAATGCGGCCTTTGCGCCAAGACCGGATGCCCCGCTATTCGCTCCGGAGAAAGGATTTCCATCACAGCTGAAGCTTGTACCGGCTGCGGTCTCTGCATGCAGGTCTGTCCCTTTGATGCCATTACCCAGGAGGATTTGAAATGAGTGACGTAAAGAATATATTACTTGTAGGAGTAGGGGGACAGGGAACCATTCTGGCCAGCGAAATTCTCTCCATGGGATTGATGGAAGCCGGATACGATGTAAAAATGTCTGAGATCCATGGGATGTCGCAAAGAGGGGGGAATGTAAGTACCCAGATCCGATTCGGGAAAAAGGTTAACGCTCCCATCCTTGGAAAAGGGGAAGCAGATCTTGTGGTGGCTTTTGAGAAAATGGAAGCCCTGCGCTGGATCGAATACATCAAACCGGACGGCAAGATGGTCATCAACGACTATGAGATCCCTTCGGTGCCCATCCAGATGGGACTTGTGCCGTATCCGGAAGGCATTTTGGAGGAACTGGGACAAAAGGTGAAGACCTATGTGTTCAAGGCCTTTGAAATCGCAGAAAAAATCGGCAATCCCAAAACCATGAACATTGTCCTTTTAGGGGCATTGGTCAAGGCCATGAATCTGCCGAATATTGATTGGGAAGGGGTTATTCGCAAAGTAGTGAAGCCTGCTTTTGTGGGAATCAATCTCGAGGCTTTCCGTCTCGGCCAGGAGCAGGTGTAAAAAATTCGTCCACCATCTTTTCGGCAATGTGCCGAAGATGACCGGCAAAAAATGTGATACAAAGCAGATAAGGGAACAGATCTTCGGGTCTGTTCTTTTTTTCTTCCTCTCCCGGCTGCTTCATTTTTTCAAAAAACTCCGAAAGATAGTTGATCAACGTCTGGGTTTCGTGGGTACGAAAAGCCAGGGCTTTTTCATAGGCTTCCGTCAGAGCACCGCTGTCAAATTTTGGGTCCGCATAAAGGCTGTCAAAGACGGCCTTGATATCCTGTATGGAAAGGCTGTCCTTCATAGAGAAAATGATGAGCATCTGTATGATATGCTCTTTGGAATAGCGCTTCCCTTTTACCGGTTTGATCAGACCCGCCTTCCGGTAGTTGTGGATCATGGTGTTTGTGAGAAGCTTGTCGCTTTCCCGGCGTTTGTTTTCTGCATATTTACTTTCCAACAGACCGATGATCTGATCCAGGTAAAGATCGATCTCCGGCAGTTCCCTTCCATGAAGGTCTTCCCGGGTCAAAACTTCGATCAAAAGGTCTTTTAATTCTTTCATGCCCTTCTCCTTTTTCTCTGATTACCAGTTCATTATACAAAAAAAAATAAAATGGCACAAGG
>Ga0302242_1000565_pt1 | contig 35509 bp, 34 predicted proteins | sample AAG_UR_Lys_MG_FD_193510 | JGI IMG/M metagenome (GOLD analysis project Ga0302242, IMG submission 193510) | Enriched activated sludge microbial communities from anaerobic digester in WTTP, New Holstein, Wisconsin, United States - AAG_UR_Lys | ecosystem: Engineered > Bioreactor > Anaerobic >...
TCCTTGACTAAATTTCTACACTATGAAGTTTTCAAGGTTCTGGAAGACTTTTTCAAGCCCTCCGCCGCTCCGGTTCTCCGTGACGGCAAGATATATATTACTATCATCCAGCAGCTTTGTCAACGACTTTTTCGCAGATTTTTTGTGTTTTTTTATTTATCTTTTCCGGGCCTTTTCTGCACTTTTCCTTCCTTTATATAATATCAAAATAACATACCAGCGAGACGCCCAAATCATAAATATCGATTCACTTTCTGAAGAAATTCTCGATCATTTTTTAAATAATTTACATTCAACTTGATACTTGCGTCATAATAATGCACATTTTGATATCCCGTTGCGGAAAGGGCGGAATTTGTGCTTCCAGCACAACTTGTTTGCTGTAGGCTTTAGAACTACTGAGCCGATGTCGATGATTCATCATGCGCTTGAGATGTCTGATTTAGAACGTTTAGAGCATATCAACGCGTCAGTCATCCATGCTGAAGCAGCCTCTTTTAATTGACATATCTTACTACCATGCTATAATGTTTTTGTGACAAAGTGACAAAGTTACAATTTTCTGAATTAAGTTATCGCCACAGTTATTATTTATTCACAATTTTATTTTAAGGAGGAAAAGTTATGGGTAGGAAAATCCCGATGTGGCAAGTACTGCTTGTGTTCTTATTTACCATAGGTATGCTTTGCTACTCTATTTTCTTCACAGATTACGGTGAATTGCATATTCCGCTAATCTGTTCTGCCACCCTTGCAGCTATCGTCGCCATACTCAACGGTTACAAATGGGCTTTTCTGGAAGCTGGTATATTGGCTTCCATCAACAGGTCCATGCAAGCCATGCTGATCCTGATGGTCGTAGGCTCGCTGATCGGTTCATGGATCGCTGGTGGTGTTGTTCCTGCAATGATCTATTACGGACTTATGATTTTAAAACCTAGTATCTTCCTGTTCGCCACTTGTCTGATATGTTGTGTTGTTTCATTGGCAACTGGATCTTCCTGGACTACAGCGGGCACTATAGGCATTGCTTTGATCGGCGTTGGCATGGGCCTTGGCATGAACCAGTTCATGACCGCCGGAGCAATCGTATCCGGAGCTTACTTTGGAGATAAGATGTCCCCTCTCTCCGATACAACAAATCTCGCACCGGCCATCGCAGGCTCCACACTGTTTGATCATATAAGACATATGGTTTATACAGTTACTCCTTCCCTGGTTATCGCGTTGATACTCTACGCGATTCTTGGTATGGGCCATTCAAACATGGACGTCGATATGGCTGCCGTTGATGTTATCCAGAAGGGCATGTTGGATGAATTCAACATCAATCCGGCCATGTTGATACCTCCGCTTGTGGTTATATTGATTGTTGCGTTGAAGCTCCCGGCAATACCCGGCTTGATAGGCGGTGTTTTCCTTGGATGCCTGTGCGGCGGAATTTTCCAGGGTGTCCCGATGAGAGACTGGTTCGGTATCCTTCATTATGGATATGAATCGACCTCGGAAGTGCCTGAACTGGTAGAGCTGTTGACCAGGGGCGGCATGGATTCCATGATGTGGACCATCAACCTGATTATTTGTGCAATGTGCTTCGGAGGGATCATGGATGCTTCCGGAATGCTCTCAAGCATCGCCAAAGCACTTTTGAGATTCGTCAAAGGAACCGGTTCACTTGTAACTGTAACTGTATTCAGCTGCATTTTCATGAATATCATTGCAGCTGACCAGTATCTTGCAATCATTCTGCCTGGAAGGATGTATAGGGAGGCTTTCGAAGATATGCATCTGAAACATAAGAATCTGTCCAGATGCCTCGAAGATGCTGGAACAATGACTTCAAACCTCGTTCCTTGGAACACCTGTGGCGCAACGATGACGACCTTCTTGGGAGTTCCTCCTTTCGGAGCAGGAGGTGGCTATGGTATGTATGCATTCCTTAACTGGATCAATCCTCTTGTTTCGATCTTCTATGGCTTTACCGGACTCACTATGCAGAAGATGTCTGACGAAGAATATGCAAAAGTGATGGCCGACAGAGAGGCTGACAGAGAAGCGGGTCTCAAGGCTCTTGAAGCATAAACAAGCCACACTGTAGAACAAAACAAATCAAATACTGATCTGCCGGGGCGTTTTTAGCGCCCCGGTTTTTTTATCCATTAAAACAATCCGATGTTGATAGTATGCCGCGACTATGCAATTAAAATTGCTATTTGGATGTTTATATAATATAATTCGGAATGTAACAACTATTTACATATATATGCCGGAATCCGTGATCCGGCGGAAACGGAAAATAACAATGAATTTTCTAAAGGATATCATCAGTGAACATAAATACTTAAAATTCAGCCTTTTTATTGCGGGCAACGCTGCAATTCTATACGCTTTATATTTCATTATCAAGAATTTCGGCGGGATATGGATCTCATTCTGGGAAGCCTTTGGAAATGTCATGTCGGCTCTGTCGCCCCTCTGGATCGGAATTGTAATAGCCTACATACTGTCTCCCCTCGTGGACCTTATCGACATGCGGATCATCGCCCGAATCTCATTCAGGACACCAAAAAGGGTGGCAAGAATAGAGCGCCTGGCTAGAACCCGCAGACTGATCAGCATCCTCATAACGATGATCCTTATTATTGCCATAGCCAGCGCTATCATCTATGGACTGGCATTTATGATTATTGGAAATCTGATGGTGGATGGCATCGCTGCGGCTATCGACAGCATTATTGAATATGCCAAATCCTATGAGAAGGTGATCCAGACCTGGGCAAATAATTTGCCGGAAGGACTTTTAAGCGAAAAATTGCAAGATTTGGTGCAGGGCGGCCTGAACTGGTTTGCAGAAAATTTCCATACGGCAGATATCGTCAATTTCATTGTCAATCTGGGCGGAGGAGTTGTTAATCTGGTTTTAGGCATCATTGTGGCAATATATCTGCTGTATGACAAAAAAATGTTCCTGGGACTTTTACACAGGTTTATCGATTTGATTCTTCCTATCAGGACAAAACTCACTGTGACCGGCCTGCTAAAGGATGCCAACGGCGTCATTTCTCAGTTTTTAAGAGCCGCATGTCTGGACGCCGTTATCGTTGGAGTGATTTCTTCCATAGCTCTCTCGATCATAGGGTTGGACTTCGGCGTATTTATCGGCTGTTTTGCAGGCATATGCAACGTTATCCCTTACTTCGGACCTATCATCGGCATGATTCCTGCGTTCATTGTCGGTACGTTCTCCGAGGGACTTATCCATGGGATCATCGCAGTTGGTGTCCTGATGGTCATTCAGCAGATCGACAGCAATCTCATCTATCCGAAAGTAGTCGGTGCCCAAACCGGACTTCATCCCCTTTTCGTATTGATCGCAGTCACCTTTATGGGCAAATTCGCCGGCATCATAGGCATGCTGATAGCGGTGCCCATTGCCGGCGTGATCAGGATCATAGCGCTTCGCTGGTCCTCATATATAGATGCAAGACGATCGTCGAAGATTCAAAATGAATAATCAGGCAAAAGTGATCGTCGTTCCTGTTTTGCCTTCCAATGCCTGTATCGCCTTGTCAAGGGATGATATGATCGCCTTTTTGTTTGGGTTCGCTCTGACAAATTTCATTGCCGCCTGAACCTTCGGCAGCATGCTCCCCGATGCAAAATGACCCTCTTCACAGTACTTTGCCGCATCGGCTAGATTCAGTTTCGATAAGTCCATCTGTTCAGGCTTTCCATAATTGATCGCCACTTTTTCAACTGCTGTCAGTATCATCAAAATATCCGCGTTCACCTGTTCCGCGAGCAATTCCGCGGCAAAATCCTTATCGATCACCGCCGCGATCCCCTCCAGGGTGCCATCGGGCTTCTCGATGACAGGAATGCCCCCGCCTCCGCAGGTTATGACGATAGTAGAGTCCCAAAGAAGCTTGACCGCTTCGATTTCCACAATCTTTCTCGGCAAAGGAGAAGCGACGACCCTTCTCCATCCCCTGCCTGCATCTTCCTTCATTACATAACCCTTTTCATTGGCCAGATTCTTAGCTTCCTCTTCAGAGTAAAACGGTCCTATAGGCTTTGTGGGATTCTTAAATGCAGGATCGTTCTGTTCTACGACCATTTGCGTTGCAACGGTTACTACCGGAATATTTTTATTTCTTTTATTCAATGCATATTTAAGCGCTTGCTGGATATGATATCCGATATACCCCTGGGACATGGCGCCACATACATCGAAAGGCATCGTAGGTGTGACATCTTTCGCCGTTTCCGAAGCCAGCAGTATTCGTCCTACCTGAGGGCCGTTGCCATGAACGATTGCGATTTCATAACCCATTTCGCTGATTTCAGCAATGTGTTCGCATGTTTCTCTAAGAACCTTGAGCTGAGATTCTGCCGTTGCCGGTCCCGATTCAGGTTGAAGTGCATTGCCGCCCAAGGCTATAACGACCTTTTTCGAATTTCCCATAAACTTCTCCTCCCGTGAACGTCTATTTGCTAAATATCATCCCGATTTACCGGGCAGCTCATGCATCGTGGTCCGCCACGGCCTCTGGAAAGTTCTGAAGACGGCACCGTGAGGACTTTAACGCCTTTTTTATCAAGAAGATCATTGGTTACATAATTTCGTTCATAGGTGATAACGGTACCAGGCGCAATAGCAAGGGTATTCGAACCATCGTTCCACTGCTCACGCTGGGCCGCCATTCTGTCATCTCCGCCGCAGCGTATCAATTCGACCGCAGGAAGATTGAGTTTCTTTTTCAGGATTTCAACCAACTTGTCCTGCATGCTTGAAAAATGTGGACTTCCATCTCCTCTGAGTGTAACTTCGTAGATTTGCAGAGGGCCTTCGATTTCCGGATGGATGGTGAATTTATCATGATCGACCATCGTAAAAACGGTGTCAAGATGCATAAAAGCCCTGGATTTTGGTATGTCAAAAACGAGAATTTTATTGAAGCCGGAGTTATGAAGCACTTTTTTTGCAAACCTTTCGATACCCATAGCGTTCGTCCTTTGAGAAAGTCCGATCCCGACCACGTCTCTTGAAAGCACCAGAATATCCCCTCCTTCTATGCAATACTCATCGTCATATTCATACCACAGTTTTGTTCCTTCAGGTGCAAAATCGCGATTGTACCGAAACATATACTCAAGCAGCAATGCTTCCCTTCTTCTTGCAGTGGTGCTCATATGATGTATCGACATGCCGTCTCCGATGCAGGCCCCCGGATCCCGGGTGAAATAGAGATTCGGCATTGGGTCGGTATAATACGGGTATCCAGAAGCGATATAATCTGCCAGTGAATTTGATTCAATTTCCCCTATTTCACTTTTTTTGATACCGGCGATGGTTTTCTTGACCATATCTTCGACCGGCATACTCATCAGGTAATGTATGATTGTTTCTTTAACGGCTTCCGAGTATAATTCGCTGTCTTCTGCAAAACGCTTGACGAACTCCTGCCGGACGGCTGTGTCGGATAAGGCTTTCGCAGTTTCCTCCAGATAATATATGACTTCTACTCCATTTTCGCGCAGAATGTTAGCAAAGCGGTCATGCTCTTCCTGCGCCACCTTTAAATAAGGGATGTCATCAAAAAGCAGCCTCTCAAAATTGTCGGGAACAAGGCCTTCAATTTCACGGTCCAGCCGGTGTAAAAGCACTTTATTCAGTTTGCCGATCTCAGAATAGTTATGGATTCCTTTGACCATAGCGGCCTCCTTTCGTCCATTGCGGATCCATATTAACCGGTAAGGATTCCTCCCTGCATTTTATCCGATGGTTGCTACCATCACTGCTTTGATGGTATGCATCCTGTTTTCAGCCTCATCAAATACTCTGGAATGTCGGGATCTGAACACCTCATCGGTGACCTCCCGGATGTCATAGCCGATTTCTTTCTGAGTTTTGGCGAGAGTTGTTTCAAAGTCATGGAATGAAGGGAGGCAGTGGAGAAATATCACATCCTCGTTTTCAGTGGCTTTGACCATTTCCATGGTAACTTTATACGGCGTTAGCAGTTTTACTCTTGCCGGAATCTGGTCCTCTTCACCCATGGAAGCCCAAATGTCGGTATATAATACATCCGCTCCCTTGAGGCAATCCGGTGTTGTACAGATTTCCACCTTGCCTCCGGTTTCTTCGCATACGCATTTTACACGATCTAAAACGTCCTTGTCTATTTCGTCAGCCAGCTCTTTCGGTCCATATGCCACATAATGCATACCCATCTTAGCGCAGCCATACATCCAGGCATAGCTCATATTATTTCTTATATCCCCGCAAAAGACGACCTTCACCTTATTCAGAGGCTTTGACACGTGCTCCTCAATCGTTAGAATGTCGGCAAGGATCTGGGTCGGATGATCAATGTCAGTAAGGCCGTTCCAAACAGGCACACCGGAATGAAACGCAAGATCCTCCACCACTTTTTGATCATATCCCCGGTATTCTATTCCATCAAAAAAACGGCCAAGCACTTTTGCTGTATCTTCTAATGATTCCTTCTTCCCCATTTGCGAACTGCTGCTGTCTAAAAAGGTCACATGGCCCCCTTCATCATGGCATGCCACCTCAAAGGAGCACCTTGTACGTGTGGATGTTTTTTCAAAAAGAAGGACAATGTTCTTGCCTTTCAGCAGTTCATTTTGAATTCCTGCCCGTTTCTTTGCCTTCAAATCATGAGACAGGTCAAGCATATAACGGATTTCTGCAGGTGTAAAATCCATCAGTGTGAGGAAACTTCTCCCCTTCAGGTTTATAGCCATATCATTTCACTCCTTCATAAAATAAATTAATAACCGGTTGTCTTATCATAAAACAGTATGCGTTGAATCCATTTCATACTATATTACGTCATTTATATCTTGTTGTTGCTCTTTGCTGTTAAATGCTATAATAAATCGGTTCAGAATTTTCTGATCGGGGCGTAGCCGCTGCATATGATGCATTTGTCCCCCAGGCTGGTTCTAATCACAGGGTACTCCTTTCCGTTTCTGCACACAAGAATTTTTTCCGGAATAATATGTTCAGTTATCATGAGAGGTATATCGCCTCCGCTACGATCTTCGATGATCTCCAAAGACCAGAGAGGCTCCTGGACTCCCAGCGCTTCAAAAACAGCTTCAGACAGCCTGTTGACTATGTTCAGTCCATAGTCCCCATAGACCCGGACTCCCGCATGTATAAATTCCTTGATCCACCCGGGATTGCCTATAGAAATGCCTGTTTCTTTACATGCCTCCACTATCTTCTCAAAATTTTCCCGGATGAAATGGTCAAGCCGGCCTTTGCTGATATTATAAATATAGGGTCGAGTTCGGGCGGTTTGATCTTCTCCGGGCATTCGGCCATTGTTTTGCACGGACATCATATAATCGTAAAGTGGAATATAATTTACCCCAGACCTATGGTTGGCCTTCCTGGGCTCGTGAATGGAAGCTATAAGCACTTCCTCCATCCATTGCTTGGCGGCCGCGTCATGAAGTGGTGCGCTCTGTCTTCTGCTTTGGTCAATCTTATGATGGGTCAGCTCCTCCACTGCTTTGCGTCGCAGCGCATTGATCACTGACAAAGGCATGGCGATACCGTCATCGAGATGGATCTCCAGCTCATGGACTTCATATGGCACAGCGCCCGTCTTGCTTAATTGTTTGAATATCTCCTCTTGTTGTATCGTCCTTTTCAAAGCCTTTTCAACTCTAACGTCGGATTCGACCGTGACTGTGACCGGAACTTGCTCAAAGGAGTCCGCTCTATCTTGGATTTCAGAGACCGTCAGTATTATTTTCTCGCCTTCTTTGGCGGTGAAAATCATTTTTACCGGAACTTTTTTTCGATATTTTTCCATCCCGTCCGTCAAAGGTTCATAAGTGCTGCGGGCTGTTCTATTTAATTCTTTATCTGAAATTTTGAATACCTTGTCACCGGGAGATACCGCTCCTTTTATGTCCCCTATCCTAAAATTCCCAGCGCCTCTATCTTCGATATATGTCACTACGTTGCCGGGCAGCTTATCGCTTCGTATTTCAATGCCGTCCCCTAATCTTAGCTTGCCGCCGGAATCAACAATGATATCCACCAGATTGTTTTTCAGCTTTTGTTTGACCTTGCCTAAGTAAACACCTTGATGTTTGGGCAATTCCTCCGTGATCAGCTTGCTACCAGGATTCTGAAAAAGGTAGCCCTCGGTGAATCCCCCTCTATTGAAAACCTGATTCAGCGCCCATCTGTCCTCCGGATCTACTTTATAATGCCCATCCTTCAGATAACGGTCCAGATATTTGCGGTATATGGCCGTGACAACGGCCACATACTCCGGCGTTTTCATCCTTCCTTCTATTTTAAAGGATTTGACACCTGCTTCCACCAGGTCCCCCAGGCTATCAATGGTGCAAAGATCTTTTGGACTCAATGGATAATGCCCGTTGTAGCCAAGCCGACAGGGTTGGGCGCACAGGCCTCTGTTTCCGCTGCGCCCCCCCGAAAGCCTGCTCATCTGGCATTGTCCTGAATAACAAATGCAAAGAGCGCCATGAACAAACACCTCGATATCTGCCCGGCACTCTCTTGCGATTTCTTCAATATCCTTTAAAGCCAATTCCCGGGCAAGGACTACTCTTTCAAAACCCAGCTCTTCTGCCATCCTAACGCCGCTGGAGTTGTATATGCTCCCCTGAGTAGAGAGATGCAGATGCAAGTCCGGCATTCCCCGTCTCACCAGCTGCGCAAATCCGACATCCTGAAGTATCAGGGCGTCCACTCCGGCTTCGTACAAAAATTTTGCGTACTCATATGCCGTCATGAGTTCATCATCCATGATCAGCGTGTTTAGGGCTGCATATACCTTGACATTTCGCATATGCGCATAATCCAAAGCCCATAGCAATTCCTCGTCTGAAAAATTGTCTGCTTTTATTCGGGCATTGAATGACCGGCCGCCAAGATAAATAGCATCCGCTCCATTTTCCACTGCCGCCCTCAAATGATTTTTGCCTCCTACGGGCGCTAATATTTCAAGATCCTTCTTCCGCAGAACCTTATCACCTGTCATTCCTGGCCCCTTTTTCTCCATGAAATTGATAATAGCAAACCTCAAGACGGCCATTGTACAGTTTACGGCGCCTCTCAGCGGGTCTTCCCATAACGACGTTTTCAAAATTCTTGTCTGTGGTTATCAAAAATAATGACCATGTAGGATTCTCCTTGAAAAACACGTAAAGACTCTTATAAATTTTATCAAGTTCTTTTTTATCACCGATTCTCTCTCCATAAGGCGGATTGGTGATGATGATCCCCCCCTCTTCCGGGGCCTTCAAATTTGCGATATCCAAGATCTTGAATTCTATTGATTCTTCCACACCTGCTTCGGCGGCATTTTCCTTCGCTGCTTCAATAGCCTTCGGATCGATATCTGAAGCCCAAATTCTTATGTTTGCATCCTGCCTGATCGCATCATAGGCCGCCTTTCTTTCTTCTTTCCAGATGGCGGCAGGAATGCCTTCCCAGTATTCACTGATGAAGTTTCTGTTCAGCCCGGGGGCGATATTCAACCCTATCATTGCTGCCTCGATGGCTATGGTGCCTGATCCGCAGCACGGATCTACAAGTAAGCGGCCTTCCTTCCAATAAGTGAGTTGGACCAATGCCGCTGCCAGTGTCTCTTTGATCGGAGCCGCTACATCCTTCGTCCGATATCCTCTTTTATGCAGGCCCGCCCCCGATGTGTCCAGCGTGATGGTGACCCGGTCCTTCAAAATGGTGATCTTAATAGGATAGTCAGCACCCGTTTCGGCGAATCGCTCCAGTCCATAAACTTCTTTTAGTTTCTCCACGACGGCCTTCTTTACAATGCTTTGACAGGCCGGAACGCTTTGCAGCTTTGATTTTACAGAAGTCCCCGAAACAGAAAACCTTCCATCTGCCGGGATCCATTCTTCCCAGTTGATCGCTTTCGTTTGCTGAAAAAGCTCTTCGAACTCCAACGCTTTGAATTCAGCCATTTTTATCAGGACTCTATCGGCTGATCTCAGCCAAAGATTTGCTCTTATAACGGCTCTTTCATCTCCAGTAAACGTTATCTTGGCATCTTCGGACTGTACAACTCTGTAGCCGAGATGTTCAATTTCTCTTTTCACCACTGCTTCGAGTCCGAATGTAGCTGTCGCTATTATTTCTAATTTCATTATTCACCGCTTCCCTAATATAAAATAAGGGCTTTCCAAAATGATTGGTCTCATCTTGGGACAGCCCTATTTCTTCTGTCATCTGATATTTTATTTTAGCCCATTGCTTCCATTTCTTCAATAGGCCTTTTCTCCGTGTATGCAGCTAAAAGGTCCGTCACGCCGGAGGTGTCACCGATCAGAATGCCGCCGCAAAATCGTCTGTCGCGGAAATACAGCTTCTTGTAGACTCGTTTCTCTTTGTCCTCAAATTTTTTGGTTTCATACGTGAGATTCGGGTCGCTGCCATGCTCTCCGACGGAGAATATCGCTGTTCCTAACCCTTCAAAGCTGACTGCCGGTATAGTCGGCTGATAGATTGCCGTATCGCCGGTTGCATTGCTGGCAGCCACCTTCGCCATATTGATCGCCTGCGGCCAGATGGCATAGTTGACGCCGTTGTATTCCGCACAATCCCCAGCAGCATAAATATCAGGCACTCCTGTTTCCATTTTTTCGTTCACAACGATGGACCGGGTTATTTGGGCGCCGGCTTTCTGGGCAAGAGCAACATTTTGTCTTACGCCGGTGGAAATAATCAGAACCTCACATGGCACCACAGTGCCATCTTCCAGTTCCACCCCTGACACAGTATCTTCACCTAAGATGCCGGCGATCGGGCTTCCAACCTGTGCCTTGACCTTGACAGCAGCCATTGCTTCTCTTAACACAGCTGCTCCTTCTGCATCAAGCTGTTTCCCCATTATTACCGGAGACGCTTCGATCACTGTGACATCCAAACCGGCCTTGTTCAACTCAGAAGCCGCCTCCAGGCCAAGGACCCCTCCGCCGATGACTGCAGCCTTTTTTATGCCGGTGGCGATATATTTTTTAAGATCGTTGATATTCATCAATGTCCTGATGGTGAAGATGCCCTTTTTATCAACGCCTTTAAAAGGCGGCAAAAACGAATCGGCGCCTGTAGTTATGATCAGTTTGTCATATTCCCGTGTTTCACCGGATGCCAGCTTCACAATTTTTGAAGGAACATCAATATCCAGAACTTCCTGATTCAGTCTGAATTTGATATTATTCTCAACATACCAGGAGTAGTCCTTAATAAACAAGTTGGACATATCCAAAGAACCCATGATGCCTTTGGTCAGCATCGGTCTGTTGTAACCCAGTACATTTTCCCGGGAGACGATTTCGATGGTGCAAGTGTGATTTCGCTTTCTGATTTCCTCTGCCGCCGTTGTTCCGGCAGGGCCACCGCCAACGATGATATATTTTTCTAAAGTATTCTTCTCATAAGTAACAGGCGCCAGGTCCACACGGATGAATTTGTCTCTTCCCGCTGCACAAACAGGACAGAATTCCGGTGGGACAGGCCCTATGATTATTTCTCCGCAAATCGTACATTCCCAAGCAGTCATGTTGCTATCCATATATTTTATTTCCTCCCAAATTAAATATAAATATTTATACCCGGGGCTGCAGGCTTTAAACGGGCGGCTAATTAGGTGTAGCAATTAATGCCCTGCTGATATATAATAATTAAGTCAAAAAATGTTAAATAAACTCCCGGAGGTCAAATATGATATTCTTTAGAAGCGATTACAGTGCGGGGGCTCATCCTGAAATTCTCAAGGCCTTTGAAACAACCAATTTTGAGCATACCGACGGCTATGGAGAGGACGAATTCTGCTACAGCGCCGCCGAACTAATTAAAAGGAAGGTCGGGCGTGATGATGTGGATGTCCATTTTCTGGTAGGGGGCACCCAGACTAACCTTACAGCAATATCAGCATTCTTGCGGCCTCACGAGGCAGCAGTCTCAGCTAAAAGCGGCCATATCTGTGTTCATGAGACCGGAGCAATAGAGGCAACGGGGCATAAAATCATTCACTTGCCAAGTCCGGACGGAAAAGTCCTTCCACATCAGATCAAAGAGACGATCATTGAGCATGAAGACGAGCACATGGTTTTGCCAAAGCTTCTTTATATCTCCAACTCCACAGAAATCGGAACGATTTATTCAAAGGCTGAATTGAAAGCCCTTAGAGAGTCTCTCGATAAGCATGATATGTATCTCTATATGGACGGGGCCCGCCTCGCGTCCGCTCTTACATCCGATGCAAACAAAGATCTTCGATTGACGGATTTGGCAGAATTCTGCGATGCCTTTTATATCGGCGGAACGAAAAACGGCTTCCTTTTTGGGGAAGCCCTGGTCATCGTTAATGATGCCCTCAAAAAGGATTTTCGATATTTGATCAAACAAAGAGGCGGAATGTTTGCCAAGGGCAGGCTTCTGGGAATTCAGTTTGAAACCATGTTCAAAAATGACCTGTACTTTGATCTTGCCAGAAAGACTAACGAAATGGCCTCTATGCTGAGGAAGGGTATCGCGGCAAAGGGGTATGAATTCTTCGTTGATTCGCCAACAAACCAGATCTTCCCTATCTTCCCGACTCCTCTGGTCGAGTCATTGGAAAAGAAATATTTTTTCTATCGTTGGTGCCCTTATGGATTGGAAAATACAGCAATTAGGCTGGTGACGTCTTTCACGACCACAGAAGAAGAAATCAATGAGTTCTTGAAGGATATCTAAACGAATTTTTAAACGGAATTAACTAAAAAGCGGAGACGGTCAAAACACAACTGACCTTCTCCGCATTTTTATTCGCCCCAAAAATTTTCTACTGAACCTTCACATAGCCGGCATCCACCCGGCTCTGCTACTCCACAAGCCCGTATCTGATTTTCCAGGTAATGATCCGTGTAGCCGAATCGTCTATATCCTCCATTTTGACCGTTCCGTTTTTAACCGCCTCTATCACTGCGGCTATTTCGTTTTCGTAATCTGTGGCCCATATCATATTGTTCCCTGCATTTACAGCCGCCACAGACTTTGCTTTTCCGCTTGCATACTCGTCAAAGACAGGGCTCATAATATCGCTGATGACAATAACGCCGTTGAATCCGAGTTCCTCACGAAGATAATCATGCCATGGCCTGGAAAGGGAAAGGGGCATCGTTTGATCCACGCTAGCCTCCCCTGTAACCAATGAATTGGCCATCATAACCGCTGGTGCACCCATGTAGCAGCCCATCATAAAGGCTTCCGTGCTGCTGCCGGTATAGTACTTCAGAACGGAACTGACACCGCATTCATCATATAAGAGAGTCAGCTGCCTGATATACTCTTTTGTTGGTTCTGTGTCCTGGCCCAGGGTTTGCTCATAAATGCCGACTGCAGGAGATGTCACAATATTGGTGATCGGGCCAAAATTCATATTCAAGCCCAAATTCTTCAGCATAATGAGCTTCTCGTCTTCCTGCGCGAGGACCGCTTCGATTCCGCCTTCATCGTACAAAGCTCGCGGAAGTTTGAAAGGCTCGTTTCTGAATGCAGGCCATTTGGATACAGCCACGAAAGCGCCACCCTCTTCTGCGACGGCCTGAAAAGGCCTGATTTGCGAAGCTTCTCTCATGTCCCTGAAAACATATGGTGCGTTTTCAGGATTCGTATTCCCGAAGAATTCCCCGGTGTAGAGGAATCCACCCAGATGATATCTCGTCAGCGCTTCCAAATCGCTTCCATCGCCCCGATAAGGCGTCAGAAACATCTGCCCCACCTTTTCCTCCAGGGTCATTTCGGCTACTATTTCCACCGCTCTCTCACATGTGCCTATGACCACGCCTCCGCGATATGGATTAACGGGTTTCGGCTCTGCCGGTTCTTTGAAAACGAAATATGCGCTTGTCCCAATAACGATTGCCAATGCCAAAATCGGTAATATTCTCAGGATCTGTGATTTTGCTTTCGGATGCTGGTGCATCATATCCGCAAGGATTTCAGCGGGATTTCTCCCATGGGCATCCTTCTCATGCTCTAACTTTTCACCATCAGGGGAATCGTTGCTTTCGATGTTTTTTATATTGATGTCGTCTTTATCCAAAACGCACCTCCTCCAATATTATACGATTATTATTTTAACATTTTTGATGAATTTTGTGTGACCAATTTTAGAAGATCCTAAAAATCCATTTAGAAGGTGAACGGATAAATGATGATGTGGTATACTTGACGTAGTATTTTACTATTGGCTCTCTATGCTTGATCTGAATAAATATTTGTGCACATTAATTAAACTTCCAATCCAGAATATAAAAGAGCAGCGAAGCTTATCTGCTCATTTCCAGTTTTATGGGAGGTCGAAAATGAAGAACGATACGGGTAGGTCCTTGCACAGAACAATGAATAACGACAACAGTAAGACAATGAATAAAGCCCTGAGAAGCAGCATGAATAAAAACGGCAAGGAATGTTCCGGAGATAAAATGAGTACGCAGAAGGTCAGCAATCCAAAAGAAAAAGTGGTCTTCAAACCGGGAACCATGCTGAATCCGGTTCCTGTTGTCATGGTTTCCTGCGGCGGCAGCCATGAAGAATACAACATCATAACCATCGCCTGGACTGGAATCATCAATACCGATCCGCCCATGACATATATCTCTGTCCGTAAATCCCGATATTCTTATGAACTTCTTGTAAAAAATCGAGGATATGTCATAAATCTAGTTGACGAGAAGACTGCTTTTGCAGCGGACTACTGCGGAGTAAAATCCGGAAGGGATGTCGATAAATTTCATGCACAAAAGCTGACACCCCTGCCTGCTGAAAATGTCAAAGCCCCGTTGATCGAAGAATGTCCGATCAATATTGAATGCAAAGTGCTGGATATTGTATCCTATCCGACCCATGATATGTTTATATCGGAAATCGTCAAAGTACATGCCGACAAGGCTCTTATGGATCAAAAGGGCAAATTGCGTCTTGAGGACGCCTCACTGATTTGCTTCTGTCATGGGGCTTATTATGGTCTGAAAAACCGTTCACTAGGAGATTTCGGATATTCGGTCATGAAACCAAAAACTAAAAGCCGTATTGCACGAGAGAAGAGGGTCAAAAGAGACCTCGACAAATCCCGGTAATATTTCTAAATGCAATACATCTCCATGTATTGGAGCATCTTTTCCCGCGTGGCCTTGTTGATGAAGATTTTTCCTTCAATTTCTATATCAAAAAGCGCATCGATAATGTCCTTTACTGTTACAATAGAGAAAGTTCTGATCCCAAACTCTTCCTGTATTTCCTGAATGGCTGTTCGGGGCCCCTGGCCTTTTTCCATTCTGTCAACCGAAATGACCAGCCCCTCAACCTTCACGTCTGCAGCCGCTTTGAGGAGCGGCAGCGTTTCCCTGACAGCTGTTCCTGCCGTGATCACATCTTCAATAATCAACACTTTGTCATTATTTTTCAGTTTGTAGCCCACCATCGTTCCGCCTTCGCCATGATCCTTCGCTTCTTTTCTATTAAAGCAATAATTTACATCTCTGCCATATTTCGAAGACATTGATATAGCAGTGGAGACCGCCAGAGGGATCCCTTTATAAGCCGGTCCGAAAAGCGCAGTCACATCGGAGCTGATATTCCCCCTAATGATATTTTCTTCGATGCATTCGGCATAAAACCGCCCGAGTTTTCCGATTTGCTCCCCAGTCCTGTAGTTTCCTGTATTGATAAAATAAGGAGTGTTTCTTCCGCTTTTTGTAATAAAGTCTCCAAAGGTCAGCACTCCGGATTTAACCATAAATTCAATGAATTCCTTTTTATAATTCATCTGTCCCATCTCCCTTCTATTATCCAAAATCAGCCTTGAAAAGCCTGGCGAATGTCTTCTATTGAACGATAGCCTTCTTTGATCATAAACGATTCCAGCTCATCAATGATATCAACTGGTGCCGTAGGATTGACCAGGGCCGCAGTGCCTACAGACACGGCGTCAGCACCGGCCATAAGGAACTCTGCAGCATCCTCGCCGGTCATGATCCCGCCACCACCGATAATAGGAAGGTCGACGGCTCTTCTGACTTGATATACCATGCGCAAGGCCACGGGCATGATAGCCGGGCCCGACAAACCGCCAAAGATATTGGCCAGCACTGGTCTTTTCCTATATACGTCGATCTTCATGCCCAGAAGGGTGTTGATCAGCGATAAGGCGTCCGCCCCCTCATATTCTGCAGCTTTGGCGATTTCAACGATATCGGTGACGTTTGGCGACAATTTAATCATGACCGGCTTAACAGCCACAGCCTTCACTGCTTTGACTACCCGCGCAGCCATTTTCGGATCAGTACCGAAGCTCATGCCGCCTTCTTTGACGTTCGGACAGGAAATGTTGATTTCAAACATTGAAACATCTGTACTGTTCAACTTCTCCACCACATCGCAATAATCGTCGATGCAATGCCCTGCCACATTGGCTATGACTGGCACGTTCAGATTCTTCAAGTAATCCAGCTCATGCCGGATGAACTCGTGGACCCCCGGGTTTTCCAGGCCCACTGAATTGAGCATGCCTCCATAACTCTCGGCGATCCTGGGAGTCGGATTGCCCGCCCATGGAACTGGGGCCACGCCTTTGGTAATGACTGCTCCAACGCGTTCAATGTTATAAAATTCACTGCTTTCTCTGGCAGAAAAAGTTCCGGAAGATGTGACCACTGGCGTTATGAGTCCGATTCCGGCAATGTTCACCTTCATGTCCGGCGAAAAGCTGCTACAGATCATCCCAAGCCACCTCTTTCCCATAAAATACCGGGCCGTCTTTACAGACTTTCTTTTTTATTTCATAGATTTCACTATCGGGTGATGCTGGTTCCGCTTTCCGCAGCAGCGTCACGGAACATCCCACACATGCGCCGTACCCGCATCCCATTCTCTCTTCCAGAGAAACCAGCAGTTCAATGTTTTGTTCGCCGCAATATTCGTTAAGGGACCGGAGCATAGCCTTCGGCCCGCAGGCGAAGCATTGTTCCGCAACGATCCCTCTTTCTTTGATAAGCTGGAGTGCATTGCCTTCAAACCCCTCTGAGCCATTTTCGGTGCTGACGAAAACTTCATCGCAAACCTCCCGAAAATCCTCCACGAGAAAACTCTCATTCGCAAATCCCAGTATTGCGGTGATCCTGCAGCCACGCTTCCTGAGGCGAATGGCAAGCTCCAACATGGGAGGCACTCCAACGCCACCGGCGGCAATCATAATATTCTTGGCAAAATCAATGCTTTCAGAATAACCGTTTCCCAGAGGCGTGCTTATCCTCACCTTGTCCCCTGGCTTTTTCCCGGCCATTTCCTGCGTACCCTTGCCGATCGCTTTGTAAATCACCGTAAATCTATCAGGCTCCAATCTGCAAAGACTGATAGGCCTTGGAAGCAGCCTGGCCGCGTTGTCTGTATAAATATTGACAAACTGTCCGGCTATGGCCTCGCCGAACCATCTGCTTATTTCCATCCCGCCGATGACCATACGGTATATGCCCGTTGCAATGCATGTGTTTTCAAGAATATCAGCGTTGATGATCTTCTTTTTTGCAATAAACTCTGTACTCATTCTATACTCCCCTTGTTGAAAACCTTATGCACCCAGATCTTTCCTCATCTTCAATGCTGCTTCCCGGGCAGCCTCGCCATAATTATGCTCCCCGTACTTGGGATCGTTCTTATATGCTGCGGTGATCCCCCTTGATGAATTTATAATGCACCCTCTTCCGTCTTTGTCAAAGAAGCCTCTTAGGTCCTCTCCGGTCGCTCCCTGAGCCCCATAACCGGGAACCAGGAAGAATGTACCCGGCATCAGCCTTCTGAGCTTTTCGCCCTGTTCCCTGTGCGTAGCGCCAACTACCGCGCCGATTTTACTATATCCTTTGCTGCCCGGAGCGGAAAGGCCCCATTCGGAAACAAGCGCGGCGACTTTTTCATAAATCGTCTCTCCTCCGGATATCAGATCCTGCAGCTGGCAGCTTGTTGGATTGCTGGTTTTCACCAGTACAAATATTCCTTTGTTGCTTTCTATGCATGCTTTTATGAAAGGTGAAATACCGTCCAGTCCAAAATACGGATTGACGGTGATCCAGTCCTCTTTCCAGGGATCAAGCTTCTGCCCTTCAATATCTACTCCCCCGATATGTGCAGCATAAGCCTCAGCAGTTGAAGCTATATCACCTCTTTTTATGTCTCCAATAACGATCAGTCCCTTCCCCTTCGCATAATCTATGGTTTTCAAATATGCCTCCAAGCCCTCAAGCCCATACTTTTCATACATGGCGATTTGAGGTTTGACGGCTGGCACAATATCCAGAACATAGTCGATAATATTTTTATTGAATTCAAAAAACATTTCTGATACGGCTTTCAGCGTCTTTCCATGGATCTTTATTTTTTCTTCTGCTATTTTTCGTGGAATCATTTCATAAGTGGGATCAAGTCCTATCACAGAAGGATTTCCGACACTATCTATTTTTTGAAGCAGTTCATCAATCATTTCATGTCTCCTTTTGGCTTTTTTATATTCTGCCGCTGTCCCAGATTATTTGTCCTGAGACCATAGTCAAATCGATTTTTCCCTTGACCTTCCTGCCCAAGAATGCTGAATTTCGGCTCTTTGATTCAAAATCATCAGCCCGAATGGCATACTCTTCATTAATATCTATGATGGCAAGGTCAGCAACGGCGCCCTCCCTTAAACTTCCTCTGTCGATCCCCAATATCCTTGCGGGGGTGAGACTCATCCTTCTCAGCAGATCAAGAGGACTGAGGCTACCGTTTTCAACAAGCTCAGTATAGCTTACTGCAAAAGAAGTCTCAAGGCCGATCACCCCATTAAGCGCTTTCTCGTAGCCGGCCTCCTTTTCATCTGGGTGATGAGGTGCATGATCTGTAGCTATCACATCTAAGACCCCTTCCGTCACTGCTTTCTTTATAGCTTCAACGTCAGCCCTCGTTCTGAGAGGAGGGTTCATTTTCTTGTTTCCATCATTATCAATACAACCAAAATCCAAAGTGAAATAATGAGGGGCGGTTTCGGCAGTCACATTGATTCCGGCGTCCTTGGCAATTTTGATCAGTTTTACACTGCTGGCACTGCTGATATGGCAAAAGTGCAATTTGCACCCAGTTTCTTCGGCCAGCAGGATATCTCTTGCGACGATCAATTCTTCCCCTATCGCAGTCCCTTTGAGGCTGTCATCCTCAGCATGGGAAAACAACGGCAGTCCCAAGATGGCTGCCTCTCTCATCGCTTCCAGTTGAAGCCCTGAATCCATAAGGCTCCTGCCATCCTCACTGATAGCGCAGATTCCTTTGCCTGTTAGTTGCCGGCAGCGCGTCACCGCATCCGACATCCCGGAAAGATCCGAAAGATGCTCCCCAGCCTGTTCTTTTGTTATAGATCCCACCGCCAGCACATTGACTCCGTTTGCTTCAGAACTTCTGCCTTCAATATACATAAGCGTGTTCACATTATCGATGATTGGTCTGGTATTCGGCATACAGCAGACAGTGGTAAATCCGCCATGGGCAGCTGCCCTGCAGCCGCTTAAGATATCTTCCTTATAAAGATAACCCGGATCCCGAAAATGCACATGTAAATCAATAAGACCCGGCACGATCCATTTGCCGCCGGCATCTATATACTTGAATTCCCGTGGTCTCTCGTGGGCAGTTTTAGTCGGATCTGTCCCGGTTAAATCAACGGAACGTATTTTGCCGTCTTCTATCCACACATCTCCTTTGGCAAAAATATTTTGATCAGGGTCCACAATTATGCCATTATAGATGCATAAGTTCATTTTCCCATTCTCCTTTCAGCACCACGACCTCGTCGCAGTATTCGCATCGGTATTCGCTGGTTTCAGGATTCTCCAGAACAAACACCTGAGGTGCATTAGGCTCCACAGTGGTAACACATCTCGGATTTTTGCATTTGACGACATTCACTACTTTTTCCGGGAGGGTGAGCACGATTTTTTTGACGATCTCACCATTCTCTATGATATTGACAGTCGCTCTTGGATCAATCAAACCAAGGATCGCCAGATCAACATCCACCTTGTTCATTATTTTTACAAGATCCTTCTTCCCATACTTTTTACTCGAAGCGTTCATGATCAGCGCTACTGTATCCCCCCTGGTTTCTACCCCGAGCGCTGAGAGGACTTTTAAACCAAGCCCTGCCGTCAAATGATCTATAACGATTCCATTTTCAATACTATCCACTAACATTTTCAATCCTCCTGATAAATTCTTAACCTTCGATCCCGAGTAAACTCATGATCAATGCCATTCTGACATACATGCCGTTCTGAGCCTGCTTGAAATACAGAGCTCTGGGGTCGGAATCCACCTCCACAGCAATTTCATTGACCCGAGGCAAAGGATGGAGCACGGCCATGCTCTTCTTCGCAAGTTTCATTTTTTCTGCATCCAGTATGTATGTGTCCTTCAATCTGATGTAGTCCTCCTCGTTGAAGAAACGTTCCTTCTGAACCCTGGTCATGTACAATATATCGAGTTCAGGCAGTACATCCTGCATTCTTTCGACTTCTTTATATTGTATTTTCCCTTTTTCCAAAACACCCTTCTTAATATACTCCGGAATTCTCAGTTCCTCCGGTGCGATCAGCACGAAGTTGACATTATCATATCTTGAAAGAGCTTTCGCCAGGGAGTGCACTGTTCGCCCAAACTTCAAGTCTCCGCATAAGCCCACTGTAATATTGGTGAATCCACCCATTTCTCTTCGTATCGTCAGCATGTCTGTGAGGGTTTGAGTCGGATGCTGATGGCCCCCATCTCCTGCATTGACCACCGGGATATCGACTGCTCTGATGGCCACCAGCGGCGCTCCTTCCTTGGGATGCCTCATAACCGCAATGTCTGAGTAGCAGGCTACGGTCTTGACCGTATCGGCTATGCTCTCCCCTTTGGCTACAGAACTGGAGGCTGGCTCTGAAAATCCGATCACTTCGCCCCCCAGCCTAAGCATTGCTGCCTCAAAACTCAGCCTCGTTCGTGTGCTGGGCTCAAAAAACAGCGTGGCCAATATTTTCCCCTTGCATTTTTCAGTATATTTTTCAGGGTGTTCGATGATCCTATCGGCGAGATCAAAAAGCGCTTCTAATTCTTCTGTAGAAAAATCCAGCGGCTCCAGCAGATCCCGGCCTTTTAAACCCTTCAGTAATTCATTCCCCATCTTTCCTACTTCCTTTCCACAATTAAAGCTAAAAAAAAATCTCCCTTCAATAAGGAAGATCAAAGACAAATCAAAGCGTTGCGTCTGAGAAAATCTTTGGTTACGAAATTCACAGATACGAAAGCGATCTTTCTTCTGTTCATTCTATTTAATCTCATAATCCCCTCCGATCAACGTGCAAACAAAATCTTATTAATACTTAAATCTTCGGTATAATACCATACAACAAAAAAGCCGTCAATAGATTCGGTGTTTTTATTCCAAATCTTTTTTTCCCATGGTCTAATTGGATATCTGCCAGCGAAACGCGTATCGGCTGCACGCGAAGGGTATAAAGAACATGCACGAAATTCAGCGCTGCAGTGTTTAATAAGGAGGAATGGGTATGCCAACAATTGTTCATATCGATATCGCGTCGGACGATCCTGAAAGAGCGAAACAATTCTATGAGTCTTTATTCGGCTGGAAAAGCTTTGCACCTCCCGGGATGACGGATTTTTATCTTGTGGAAACGGAATCCCTGGATGGAAGCCGGGGAGTAGGTGGTGGAATAGGCAGAAGAGGTGACCCCTCGCAAAAAATCACTGCCTACATCGGTGTAGATGATGTTGAAGCCTATGGCAAGCAAGTTGAAGCCCTTGGAGGCAAAGTGGTGGCCGGCAAAATGATCGTCCCGGGCTGGGGATATCTATCTGTCTGCGAAGATACAGAAGGCAATCCTTTCGGTCTTTGGCAGGATGATAGCAGCGCCGGTTCCTGAGCCGGTTCAAACCGGCTCCATATTGAAATAAGGGAGCGTAAGCTGCTGGTATCTCCGCAAGGCTCTCATGCGACGCGCTCCCGCTACTTTTCGCCTCTTTGATCCCCCATTCCAGAAGACCGGTTGCCAAACCTTGTCTCCGAAATGCTTTTAAGGAGTTGACATTGAATACATATCCAACCTTGCCGCTGACTTTCGCGGCGGTCGGAATAACCTCATGCAGGCAAATAGTTGCGCTGGAAGTAATTTTAGCATTATATAAAGCTATGTGGCTTGTCAATGTCTCCCGTATTGGCTTTTCTAATAATCTTCTACATCATTCCTCCAAAAAATTTGTTATACCCCGATTGTCAAATTGTAAATAAGGAGCGACCCTGCAATTGTCATAATCATTATGATGATCCAGCCTAGAATGTTGCTGAAAGTTCCATTTACATATTTACCCATAACATCTTTATTGTTGGAAATCAATACGATCATTGCCATAAGCGGAGGTGCCGCCAAACCATTAAGAACTGCGGCGTAATATAAACCCTTATAAGGATCTATGCCGATCCAACTGATGATCAGTCCAAGCAAAGTGGACGTGGCGATGATTCCATAGAAGCCGGGTGCCTTGCCGGGCTTCTTGCTAAGTCCCTCTCTGATCCCAATCATTTCTGCAACCGCATAGGCTGAGGCGCCTGCTAAAATGGGAACTGCCAGCAAACCTGTGCCTATAATACCCGCAGCAAATAAAAGATATGCAAAATCACCAGCCAGCGGCCTTAATGCTTCTGCTGCCTGAGAAGCGGTTCGAATGTCAGTTACCCCGTTTTCATGCAATGTAGCCGAAGTTGTAACAATGATAAAAAACATAACGGCTTGAGAAAACACCATGCCGATAATTGTATCAAGCCGCATCTCCATGATGTCCTTGCGGCGGACTTTAGGTTTCCCAATGCCTATATCCCGAATTTTTCTTTCACTAACTTCCTCTTCCACTTCCTGGGAAGCCTGCCAGAAAAATAAATACGGTGATATCGTAGTGCCTAAAATCGCAACAATATTGAGTAGATATCCTCTGGACAATTCAATTCCCGGAGATGCAATACTTCTGGCAATCAACGCCCAATCAGGGTTGATGACAAGGGCAGTTAAAACATAGGAAAACAGTGTCAATCCTAAATATTTTAAAATCCTTGCATATGTTTCATATGTCACAAAGATCTCAAGAGCAACAATGAATATTGCTATAGCGCATTGCCAGAAGATAATATGCGCCCCTAGCAACATCTGCGCAACATCAGCCATAGCGCGCAAATCAGCAGAGATATTAATGGTATTGGCTATCACCAAAAGCGCCACAACGAAATACAACACAGGTTTCGGATATTCTGATCGAATGACACCGACAAGCCCTTTGCCTGTAACCAAGCCGATGCGTCCACACATTTGTTGAATGATATACATAAATGGCAATGTAAAAAATGTCATCCAAAGATGACCATAACCAAACGCCGCCCCGGTCTGAGAATAAGTGGCAATGCCGGATGGGTCGTCATCAGCCGCGCCTGTAATGAACCCGGGGCCCATTTTTTTAAATATGCCTTTTAAATAATCACGCATATGCCATCAACTCTTTCTTGCTTGCTTTTCTTACGTCCGGCAAAACCCAAAGAATAAAAGCTTTTATGTAAGATAGTAATAATGAAGGTTTGCAGGTTGTCGGTTACTGATACCCATTGGATTGCGATCGCTAACAGGAATATTTCTCAATCAGCGCTTCCACTATCGGCACGTCTGCCGATGCCCAGTCCAGGTGAATTAGTTCATTTGATTTCAGCCACACTATATTCATGTGCTCCTTCAAATTGATTGAAGGCATGTCGACTTTACAAAGATAGGCATGCATCTCAACGTGGAAATCAGGATATGTATATTCTACCGTATAAAAAAATTCCATGCTGTCCGTTTCGATCTCTATATCCATTTCCTCTATCATTTCGCGGCGGAGCGCTTGCCTTTGGCTTTCACCCGGTTCTATTTTGCCTCCGGGGAACTCGTATTTATAGGATATATAATTATACTTGCCCTCGCCTCTTTGGGCGCAAAGTATTTTATCCTCATTCAATAGTATTGCTGCGACTACTTCTAATCTTTTCAATGTGCTTTCTTTCAACCTTATCCTTTTAATTATATGGGTAATTTCTTTACACCACTTCAAGACTGCTTCCGTTAAAACTGCTTCCTTCTTTTTTGTTCGTAACGATTATTTTTCTTTCAATGGTTTCTTTGAGCTCTGCTACATGAGAAATTATGCCAATAAGCCGATTGCCTTCAGTAAGCTGTACTAACATAGCAATGGCCTGTTCAATGGAATCACTGTCCAGAGAGCCGAAGCCTTCGTCGATAAACAGCGTATCAATCTGGACTCCGCCGGCATTGTTCTGTATGACATCTGAAAGGCCTAACGCAAGCGCCAGGGAAGCTTTGAAGGATTCCCCTCCGGAAAGAGTTTTTACCGTGCGCAGCTTGCTTGTATAACAATCATATACATCCAATTCAAGCCCGGATTGGACCCGTAGATCCGCCGGGATTTCTTTTTTCCGAAGTTGATATCTTCCTCCGGTCATCATAACCAGCCTTTTGTTTGCATGAGCGATGATCATTTCAAAATAGGCTGCTTGAACATAGTGTTCAAATGCTATCTTTTGCCTGCCAGGCAAGTTGCCGCCGGCTGTATCGGAAAGTTCCTTCACCATCAAGTATTTCTTTTTCAGCTTTTCATAGTTAGCTTTGCTGTTTGCAATATTGGATTGTATCCTCTTGTTATTCATCAATCTTGAATAAATAGAATTATCAAGTTGAGAAAGCCCGTTTTTTTCATTCATAAAGGTTCCCAATATTACATCCAGTTCAGAAGTGTCCTGCCGATTTTTACCTTCAACCTGCTCATGAAGCTGAGAAATTTCCGCATTCACTGCACCCTTCTCCGCTTTATGCTTTTCTATTTCAGCCCGAAGGGTTTCGATGGTCTCTTCAGACAGTTTTGCTTCAAGATATTCTATTTCGTGCTTGAATCCGCAATTGGTCAGGGCTGAATGGTATTCTCTTTGGCCATCTTTCATTGAGGCTCTAAGCAATGGAAGCCTTTTATTCATATCCTCTAGAACAGCACCGGCTTTTTCGTAAATGGTTTTCGCATCGTTAAAAGACGATTCAAAGTTCTTCGCCGAAACCAAGATGCTGTCTCTCCATTTTGTTTTCTCGAGTATTTCTGTATCTGCCTGCCTCCTATTTTTGTCTCCCAGACTCTTTGCCAGCATTGACATCCTGCCTTGCTTTTCCCTTAAGGCTCCTATGGTTTCTTCTGATTTTAACTTTTCTTTTTCGATTTCAGAACCAATGTCGGACTTTTCATTTTCAATAGCGTCCAGTCTTTTGACATTTGCCCCGTACTCTTCAATATGCGTTTTTAATACTTCAATACCCCCTTCCAATTTTGCCGAAGTGGTTTTGGCTAAAGCCAATTCGTTGGCTACAGACCTTGCCAACTCATTTGCATCGTATACTTCCGGATCAATGTTCCCGCTTCCAACTCTTCCATAATCCTCAAATATCTGTGCGCGTAGGATGAATATTTTATTTTTGCCTATACCCAGAGCCTCGCTGGCAGCTGCCTGTTGCTTTCGATGTTTTTCTAATTCCTGCTTGGCGAGATCAAGTTCATCTCTTGAGCACGCTCTATCTGAAAGAAGGGACTTCCGGGGATGCGATCTCGAGCCGCAAACAGGACAGGGGTCGCCATCTTTCAGCTGCATCGCTAAAATGCCTGCCTGTTCGCGAAAATAGGTCTTCTCCATTTCAGCATACCTGTTTTGGGCAATCAATGCTTGCTTCTCAATTTCCAAGTATGTCAGCTGTACTTCCTCACGCTCTTTTTCGGCTTGTATATATGTCGTTATTTTCTTTCCAATCGATTCCAGCCCTTCTATGCCGGTCTTTGTTTTTTCAAGGAGCCCGTTTTGTTGGACTAACTCTAGTCTGGATTGGGGCAGCTTTGAAAGCGAATCCGAAAGGCTGTTTCTCTCGTGTTCCAACTCGGAGAGTTGTTTGTTCAGATTGACTAAAGCATCGTCCGTTTTTTGCTGCTGTTCTTTCAACCCTGCTATGGCAGCCTCTAATCGTTCTGCCTCTTCGAATAAAGGGGCCAATTCCTGCAGCTTTACGATTTCAATGCCTATTCTCTCTGCTTCCGGCAATCTTTCCAGAGCTTTATTGTACTCTACCTCTTTGGTTTTCATTGTTTCATTAAATTTCTGCACATCCGATCGAAGGCGGTTTATATTTTCAGCTAGCTCCTCATATTCCCTCTCGGATTTTCTATAGCGTTCCTCATAAGGCCTGACAACCCGCAGTGCTTTGGCTGCAACATCAATTTTTTGCTGTTTCGCATCGATGTCATCATCCTTTCGCGCCAGCGATATCCGCTTCGCTTCTTTGATTTCCAGCATTTCGAGCAGCTTATTGATCTGCATCGCCAATTGTTTCCTGCCAGTCAATTCGCCTATTTGAATTTCCAGCTCGCTTATGTCTTCTTTTATTTCTTTGTTCTTATTTTCATCTTCTTTAATAAGTCGGTCCAGCAAACCCTCTGCCTTTTCAAGATCATGTATGCCGTTTTTAGAAAGCTGTGTATTGATGTCGATGTGTTCAGGATCGTTTGTATGGCATTGGATATCCCCCATTGACTGCATGATGCTTCTCTCGCAACCATCCAATTCTCTTTTAGCCTCGGAAAATTTCTCGCTGAGGATCTTCTGAATTTCAACATAAGGAGACGTATTGAATATCTTTCGGAAAATCTCGCCCCTTTGTTTGCTGTCAGCATTAAGAAGCCTCAGAAACTCTCCCTGGGCAAGCATCGCTATATGACTCCACTGCTTATAGTCTACTCCAATAATATTATTTACGGCAGTGTTCACCGCTCCAACTTTTGTGATGACCTTGCCGGAAGGTGGGCTGATCCAGGCATCGGCAACCTGTTTTGTATAGCCCCCGCCGGTTTTTTTCGGCCTTTCGTATTCCGGATTTCTGTGGATCCGGTAAATATTCGCCTTGTGAGAAAAAGTCAGATCCACATACGTTTCTGTATCAGCATCGGCAAAATCACTCCTGAGAGATCCTACCGGTCTGGTGCTTCCCGAGACTTCGCCGTATAAGGCAAATGTTATCGCATCAAAAATAGTCGTCTTTCCCGCACCGGTATCTCCTGTTATGAGGAAAAGCCCGCTGTCTCCAAATCTGTCAAATGGGACCTCTGCAACTCCACGATAAGGGCCAAAGCCGCTCATGATCAATTTTACCGGTTTCATCAGAATCCGACGCCCCCCATGACTTCCTTGAAGATTGCCTCCATCAAGCCCTTTTGCTCTTCGTTCATCGGTCTATCGTTTTGCACGACAAAAAATTCTTCAAATAATGCAAAGGGGTCTTTCTGTGTTATCTCTTCAACCGTAGTACCAATATAAACCAGTTCCTTGCCTGTCTTGCTGTTTTCGAAACTCAGCCGCATGATATTGGGATAAACCGTCCTCAGCTTCCCGATGGGATCGATGTATCCTTCCTCATCTGTCAATACAACCGATAGATAGTCCTCCCGATCGGCATCCCGGTATGCTTCTGGTTTGATAAGGTCCTCCAGGTTGCCTTTGATTTCACGCAAGTCCTTTGGTGCCGCGAGAGGGATCTGTTCCAATAGGATGTTCCCCTTTTCAAGAAGTTCGATCATCGTGACCGATTTCTGATGCTTTGCTTCGGAAAACGAGTATTTCAAAATAGAGCCTGAATACCTGACGGTTTCTCTTCCGATAGACTGTGGCCGATGGATATGTCCCAATGCAACATAATCGAACTTGTTAAAGACCGAGAAATCCACATTGTCCACCGTTCCTACTGAGACGATTTCTGATTCGGAGCGTTCCGGCTCTTTCCCCGCAGCGGTGACGAACTGATGTGCAAGCAATACATTTCTTTTGCCGCTATCAATTTTGGCTTGGTTCAAGATAAATTTAACGGCCTGTTCATATGAGTCAATATTCTGCGATTCAAAATAGGGCCTCACCGTTGCCGGTTTAACAAAGGGCAGCAGCCAAATGCATACTTCGCCAAATTCATCATATATTGAGTGGCTCGTAATGGCGCCGCTATAGATGCCTTCGATGAAGATATTTCCCTTCTTCATAATTCTGCTGCCAAAGCTTATACGTTCTCCAGAATCATGATTGCCGCTGATAACGTAAGTTTTAACGTTCTTTTCCGAGAGGCCCGTAAGAAAGTCATCATATAGCTCAACAGCTTCAGCGGACGGGTTGTTTTTATCGTAAATGTCACCAGCCAGCAGAACCGCATGGGGTTTCTTGTCATCAATGATCCTTAGAATCCTGTCTAATATATTCCTTTGTTGTTCGATCATTGAAAATTCATAGACCCTTTTACCGATATGCAAATCTGCAATATGCAATAGTTTCATAATACTCCTTATGCATTACAACCATTATAGAAAAAGACATGATCACCGATCCGAACTATATGCCGGATAGATAATAAATGTCTTGATAATTTTCTTTCTGCCTGGCACTTACGTGCGTTTCGATGACTTCTTTGAATCCTTAGGCAGTTCGATTTTTCTATGGTCCTTGGATTCTCTGTACAGGACGAATTTTCGTCCGATGGCTTGGACGAATTGTGCTCGAAGGTCAATCGCCAGTTTATTCGCGATATCCTTAGGATCGTAATCGCAGCCTTCCTGAAGCTTGACTTTCACAAGTTCCCTGTGTTCCAGATGGATGTCAAGTTCATTGAGAACATTGTCTGTAATGCCGCCTTTCCCAATCAGCAATGCCGGATCCAGATCGTGGGCCAGACTTTTTAAGTAGCTTCTTTGCTTGCTTGTTAACATTGCATTTTCTCCCTTCTGCTTCTTGCGAAGCAGATTCCAGCCTATTCCCCCCGATCTTTTACATAGGGGTGAGAGGCGAGTTAAACCGTATCGATTTTTCCATACTTAAGCACTTCAACATCCGTTACGAGCACCAAACCATCATTGACCATTTCCCTGATCAACGGGATGGCTGTCTCGATTTTCTCCGGAGTATCGATGATCTCGATAATAATCGGCAGCTTAAGCGAAATATCCAATAGCCGGGTGCTATGGATCCGTTTTTCAAGACCGAATCCTTCGATGCCTCTGGTCACTGTGACCCCCGCCATCCCGATCTCTGCCATTCGATGGACGATCGCGCTGTAAAGATTGCGTCCTTTATATTTTGAATCCTCGCTTATGTAGATTTTGATGATCCTGCAATTCCTTCCAAGTGCCATAATAAGACCTCCTCTATATGCTATTTATATAATATTCCCGACATCAGCACCCATAAAAAATCCTGCAAGGCCAATGAGCAGAGAGCCGAAGATATATACCGCTGCGTTCAGCTTTTCATTATCCTGGAACAAATTGAAGCCCTCGTACATAAAAGTTGAAAATGTTGTAAATGAACCAAGAAATCCCTCGCCGATCAACGAATACGTATTGCGGCCAGGCTCGATGCTGCACAACAGCCCCAAGAGAAACGCCCCTGTAATATTGACCAGAAACGTCCCTAAAGGGAAGTTCGTGGATTTTTTTTCGGCGATGAGACGGCCGATCATAAATCTGGCGACGCTTCCCAGAGCTCCTCCGGAAGCAATAAGAAGGACGCCCATCTTCAGGATCCCTCCGCTATTCTATTTTCCAGCCCAGCTACAACTTTCCTGGCCAAAACCACTCCGAAAAAAGCTCCCAGGAACCCGAGCCCGATTGACAAGGCCACATAGATAAATGCCGGAAGAGGCTGTCCAGACCATATCAATTCAACGGTTTCCCTGCAAAAGGTTGAAAATGTCGTAAATGCGCCCAGCAGACCCGTTGACAAACCCATTCGGATATCTGCATCGATCTCCAGAATTTCAAATGCAATCGTTAGGAAAAGAGCCAAGATGAAGCAGCCGATAATATTGATAATCAAAGTATCGTACGGGATTTTGCCATCAAAATCCAAGGCAGACAGGTCTCTAGCTCCTGCTCTTAACACCGCTCCTACTGCACCGCCGATTGAAATGTAAATATATTTCCTCATTCCGTCCCCATATTGAAATTCTTTCTGCCAACATGCTTTCAAACAGGTAAAAGCTTCATGAAATCCCTGATATCGATAGTATACTCAATTTTATACGTTAAAGCTACAAGGAATGCTCTTTAGATAAAAAAAGCCATTTTATCAGGACTGATCAAATGGCTTTCCCCGATTCTGTCAGATCGGGCCGATCCTGGTCTATTTGCTGAGAAATTCCTGCAGACGTCGACTTTTAGGGTTTGCAAAAATATCCAAAGGAGAGCCTTCCTCGACAATTTTACCGGCATCCATATAAACGACACGATCTGAAACGTCTCTCGCGAATTTCATTTCATGTGTCACAATGATCATGGACATATGGGCCAGTGCGAGGTCTCTCATGACTGCCAGCACTTCTCCGGTGATTTCAGGGTCAAGGGCACTGGTTGGCTCATCGAAAAGCATAATATCCGGATCCATAGCCAGTGCTCTGGCTATGGCGATACGCTGCTTCTGCCCACCCGAAATCTGAGCAGGATAAGCATCAGCTTTATCAGATAATCCTACCATCTCCAGGAGCACTCTAGCTCTTTTTTCAGCCTCTTCCCTGCTAGTTTTTTTGACCTTCATCGGCGCATACATGATGTTTTTGAGACAGGACATATGGGGAAACAGGTTGAAATGCTGAAACACCATGCCGGTAGTTCCTTTGAGTTCGATTTCACCGCCGCTTATTTTTTCAAGGCCGTTGATACTTCGAAGCAGTGTGCTTTTTCCAGAACCCGAAGAACCGATAATGGCTACGACCTCGCCTTTTTTCATTGAAAAGCTGACATCGTCAAGAGCTCTGCAATTCGTAAAGTCCTTGACGATATTTTTCATCACAAGAATATCTTGTCTGATCGAACTCCGAACAGCGCTATCATCCACATTCATAGGATCATTTTGAATTGCGTTCATCATATCAGCCGACCTCCTTTGCATCATACCGAAGACTTCTTGCCTCCAAATAGTTCGAAAGGATCGTCAGCAGAAACGTCAACGCCAGATATATCGCTGCAGCGATTATATATGCCGTCATATCAACATCCCTATTTACTGCTCCCCTTGACGCCTTCATCAGCTCAGAAACGGCAATTACCGAAACTAATGCGGTGTCTTTCACCAGCACAATGGCCTCATTCGAAACCGGTGGCAATATGATCTTGAAAGTTTGAGGCAAAATAATGCCAAACATGGTTTGCCGGTGATTCAGTCCAAGGGCATGGGCAGCTTCATACTGTCCTTTGTCGATACCATTAATGCCTCCTCTGTAGATCTCCGCAAAATATGCTGCATAATTGAGCACAAAGGTTATGACACCTGTTGTAAATGCATCCATCGTAATGTCGAATGCGATGGGCAGGAAGAAATAAAAAAAGAACAGCTGCAAAAGAAGCGGAGTTCCCCTGAACACGAAAACATAAGCCCTGCAAAAAACTCTTGCCGGCCAGAATTTTGAGTTGTTTCCTAATGCAAAGGGCAACCCCAGGGGGAGAGACAGGATCAGCGTCCAGAAAAAAAGCTTGACGGTTATCCATGTCCCCGCTAAAAGAGCCGGCATTAAAACGCCGGCATATTTTATCCATTCTTGTAATTCAGCAAAAAAACCATCCATTATTATTCGTCGTATCCCTTCAGCATCACGATATCCTTGCCAAACCATGTATTGCTGATTTCAGCAGCAGTTCCTTCGTCGATCAGCGTCTGAAGAGCCTCATTCAGTTTGTCTGTCAGCGTGGTATCTGCTTTACGGCAGCCGATGGCAAAGAAATCATCGCCGAAATTGAATTCGCATGTTATCAGCTTATTGCCCATTTTTGAATTTTTATACTCGCCCAGTACCTGGTCAACCACGATACAATCGACTCTTCCTGCTTCCATATCCAGGATCGCTTCATCGAAAGTCCTGTATTCCGAAATATTGGCAGAATAAAGACCATAGTTTTCAGATGCCTGCATCACTGTTACGGCAGAAGAATCTGCTTGAGTTCCAATTTTATAATTAGCAAGGTCTTCTTCCGTAGTGACTACGACTTCAGGGTTGAAAGCCATGACGATATTGCAATTGTTGAGGTACATCTTAGACATTGACATGCTTTCCAATCTCTCCGGAGTGACTGAAAGTCCGTTCCAGATGCAGTCTATTCTCTTGGAATCCAGTTCAAGCTGTTTTGAGTCCCAATCGATAGGCTGGAATGTTACCGTAACGCCCAGGATCTCTCCTACAGCATTGGCCATATCCACATCAAAGCCGACTAAATTGCCGCTCTCATCTCTGAATCCCATTGGAGCGAAAGTATCATCGAGGCCAACAATAAGTTCTCCCTTATCCTGGATATATTCCCAACCTGTCAGTTCCGCAGGAGCCGCCTCTTCTTCGGCACCGCCGCATCCGGTCATCGGGATGACGCTGATCATCAGGATCAAAGCGAGCAGGATCATTAATGATTTTTTCTTTGAAGTTTTCAGTGTGTTCATTTTACTCCCATCAGCCAGGGCATGTTACCCCAGGCTTATCCTTTCCTTATCTAATATTATTTTTGCTGCGGCTAAACAGCGCTTCATATATTATACATATCCATGGGCAAAACCGCAACAGTGTAAAGTCACTCTACAGCGGTGAATCGCCAAATTATAAGAAAAGGCCTGGTTTGGAATTCAGTATACAGGCCTTTTCTTTGAACACGAGAATTATTTTTGTTCCTCTGGTTATTTTATTTTATGTACGCATCAAGGGGCTTGTGTCTGTAGGTCAGCGTCGGCATCTTGCTGGAAGTGACAAATCCAGCAGGGGCATTGATGATATCAGGGATCCTGCCAACGATAGTGGCACAAGTCAGTTCAACTGTTGCGGGCCTTGATATGGTACATTTCAAATCGGGTTCCCCGAATATCTCCCAAGCATTTGTATCCTCTTCCTCCGGAGCATATACTTTTCCGATACATTCCGTTTCGATGGTTATTCCTTCTTCTGTTTCCGTTGTAACGACAGCAGCCATACCCGTCGCATGGCCTACTGGGATGACCATCTGCAGCGTATCCGATTTTAATTCTGTACTCCATGTTTTCGGAATGCACTTCTGCGTTTGGCTTTTTACCGTCAGGCCCATTTTATCGCAAAGCCACCCATTGGAGCTCCACATATAGGACGGAAGAAATTCTCCCTTATCGATCAGCGCTTTGCGTTCCTCATCAGAAATATTGTCCGTTGCAGCGATTTCTTTTGCAAAGGTCTCCAGATCCATCCCTGCGCCATGTACCTGAGCTAAGGCGATCCCATAATCCTCCACATTGTAGCTGGAGCTGCCTTTGATTTTATGGATCCTGTGGCAGGAGCCGGCCAGCGTATCAATAAGGCTCCCCCAGGACATATCCTGATAGCCGGTGCCGCAGATCGTGCAGCCCGTCCTCTTCGCCAACTCATCTATTTCATTCGTGATCGCCGGCGATGAATTCCATGGAAAAAAAGCCTCCTCGCAGGTTGTCACGGTATTGATCCCCAGCTTTGCCATGAGCATCATGGCTGGTTTCAAATCAGACATAAGACTTTTAGTCGTTATGATGCAGGCATCCGGCTTGGCTTGTTTTAAAACTTCCTCAGCTTTGCCCGCTGATTGGATCAAAACCCCCTTATTGGCGCAGCCGATCACTTCGCCGATGTCTTTTCCGATAATGGCCGGGTCCATATCAAATGCCGCAACTATTTCTGCACCGCTTTCAAACACATACCTCATTGTCCATGCCGACATTTTACCGCATCCATATTGTGCAACTTTTAATTTTGCCATTTCCTTCACTCCTCCAATACATTTTTCAATCTTTCGTTGGGTTCTCGAATTATGCAGGCACCTGAATAAGATGCTCAACTATATTCTATATCATCGCAAAGGGAATGACAATGCTTTAACAAGCAAAACATTGTAAATGCAATAACGTTTTCTTTTTTTATTATTTAACTATTACTTTGCACCTTCTAGAGACGCTTTTGCTTTACAGCTGCTCGATTATTCAATTCACTGGTTTTTTCGTGCTGCCTGGCTTGATATCTTCTCAGAATGTCAGCTAAACGCTTCCGCTAACATCTACTAAACATTATTTTATTATAATCTTTAAGGGATGTTTCAGCACGAACCAATAATCATATATCTTTCACGCTATTTCATATTCAGTAAAACCAAACCCCCTATGCAGAATGCGATGCCCGCGAACTGTTGTAAGGTCATGGTTTCTTTGTAAATCAGGAGTCCGATGAAAATGAGGAGGACAGCCAATGATATGTTGCATACCAGGGACCCGATGCTGATATTCCACCCGGCTTTGTACATGCAGATATTTCCGAATTCAAGACCCACAATAACGAAACCGAGCACAAAAGCCGACCAATTGAGGTTCGAATATTCTGCCATAAGAGGCTTGCCCTGATTCGTCAATAAGAATAATAAAAGAGACACGATGGCGGCAACGACATATGTAACGGTAAGGGATGCCATAGGATTGATAAATCCGGGCACTGATCTCGCCGCGATGTGGTAGCAAACGTTGGAACCTACTATCAAGAGTAGCGGCCAATAATAACTCATTCTTTGATCTCCCTTCAAAAAAAAGCAGCTGCCCTACAGCAGGCGGCAACTACAAAGTCCCATTATACCTTCTCATATAGAAAGCTAACAAAAAGCCCCTAGATTGTCAACACAAACAAACAATATGCCGGAATCCTTTTCAGCCGATCGTTGTTTAAGCAAATCCATTTCCGAGGTATATATAACGCAGAGACTTGTATGTTGATGATGATCGTTTAAGATGTGTTTTGGATCAAGCATGACATTTCGCTTGTGCAGCGAAAAGAAAGGATGGAAATTATGAAGCTCAGCGCGAGGAATCAATTCAAGGGCAAGATCATTGAAATCAAGGAGGGTTCGGTAAACGGCATCGTGAAAATCGATATCGGCGGAGGCAACACGATTACTTCAACCATATCAATGGATTCCATCAGAGAATTGGGATTGAAGGTTGGTTCTGATGCATACGCCATCGTTAAAGCCACTTCAGTAATGGTCGGCATAGACTGACAGCATCGATTAAAAAAGAGACTCGGATAAGATCCCGGGTCTCTTTTGAGTTTTATGATATATGGCTAAGACAGTTGATTTTCTTTATGCAAAACTCAGTTTGAACTATTCGACGACTTCGATAACAACGCCGGAACCTACAGTCCTGCCGCCTTCACGAATAGCGAAACGGAGTCCTTCTTCGATAGCGATCGGAGTGATCAGCGTGATGGTCATGACGATGTTGTCTCC